>Ga0210389_10000252_pt1 | contig 54491 bp, 54 predicted proteins | sample IncBWH28OmetaG_FD_160127 | JGI IMG/M metagenome (GOLD analysis project Ga0210389, IMG submission 160127) | Forest soil microbial communities from Barre Woods Harvard Forest LTER site, Petersham, Massachusetts, United States - Inc-BW-H-28-O ... | reverse complement strand
ACATCACCGGGCAGAGCGCGTTCGCCTGACGACGCAACCTGACGGCAACCTCAGGTCGCTTCCGGACTCTGGAAATCGTCCTATTCGTCGATGCCGAAGTTGCGGCGAAGGGTTTCACCGTTTGGCGATCCCCAAGCGCCGCCGAGATCCGGTCCCATGACCAGTCCGCGGCGCGGGCCTCGCGAACCGCCAACGCAATCGCGTTCTGAGCGACGCGCCGGGCATCGATTGTGGGGAGACGTCACGAACCGTGCATTAACGACCGCGCCCGCTAAGCAAGGATGTCGGCGGTGATCGCGCCGGTCAATCGGATCAGGTCCTGCGGTGCGACCGCAACATCCCAATGCCGCCTACCCGCGCTGCACAGCATCCGCTGCCAGCCCAGCGCCGAGGCATCCAGGACGGTCCGCAGCCGCTTACGCTGGCCGAACGGGGAGATGCCGCCGACCACGTAGCCGGTGGCCCGCTCCGCCGCAGCGGGTTCGGCCATGGCGGCTTTGGGCACGCCCAGCGCCGCGGCAGCCAATTTCAGTGACAACCGCGACGGCACCGGCACGATCGCGACGGCCAGCTCGTGGGGCAGCGCGATGATCAGGGTTTTGAATACCTGTTCCGCGGCGAAGTCGCCGGACTCCGACAGGTCGGTGATGACCTCGAAGTGCAAGACCTCATGTGGCACACCGGCATTGACGAGCGCGGCGATCCCCCGTGTTGCTGCGCCGGCCACGCTACTCCTGACGGTCGTGACCCGCTGCGCCCGGCTCCGCCGCGCTTGCGATCACGACGCGCCAGGGCCCTTAAGGACCCGAGTACCCCGGCGGGTTGACGCCGTCCACCCAGAAGTCGACACCGAGCTGCGACCCTGGAATGCAGTCGTACACCGACAAGTCGGTGACGCCGGATTCCACCAGCACGTCCTCACACAGCGCCATGTTGCCGGTGTACTCCCGCGACGGCTTGTTGAGGATGACGTAGGCGGCGTCGGCATACACCTCAGGCTTGCGGGACCGTGCCATCGCCTCGTCACCGCCAAGCAGGTTCTGCACCGCGGCGGTGGCCACCATCGTGCGCGGCCACAACGTGTTCGAGGCGATGCCCGCGTCGCGCATCTCCTCGGCGATCCCCAGCGCGCACAGCGTCATGCCGAACTTTGCCATCATGTACGCCGTCGGCTTCAGCCATTCCTTGCCGAGCAGCACCGGCGGCGACAGTGTCAGAATATGCGGGTTCTCCCGCCCCTTCATGTGGGCGATGCACGCTTGCGAGACGGCATAGGTGCCGCGCACCTGGATACCGTTCATCAAGTCGAAGCGCTTCATCGGCACCTCGGTGATGGATCCCAGGTTGATTGCCGACGCGTTGTTGACGCAGATGTCGATGCCGCCGAACTGTTCTACGGTCTTGGCGACCGCGGACTCGACCGATTCGGGGTCGCGGACGTCCCCGACGATCGGCAGTGCCTGGCCGCCCGCTTCCTCGAGTTCCTTTGCCGCGGTGTACACCGTGCCCGGCAGCTTCGGGTGCGGGTCGGCGGTCTTGGCGATCAGGGCGATGTTGGCGCCGTCTTGTGCGGCCCGTTTGGCGATCGCAAGGCCGATACCACGACTGGCGCCGGAGATGAACATGGTCTTACCTTTGAGGGACATGGCGTCACACTAACCCCCTGCTCTGGCGGTCTATTTCATGGGTGCGTCGCTCCCGTAGTGCGCGTAGGTGAACAGCCGCCCAAGTGCGAAACGGCCGCCACGCCGCCGACACCTCGGTCAGGGTCCGGCCGGGCCCGTACCGCTCGGTGATCTCCGCGTCGAGGCGCCGCTCATGCGTCGGTAGGCCGTCGGGCACGTTCGCCCCCCGCAACACCACCAGTTCTGCACCGAACGGTCCTAACCCCTTGACATCCCGCACGGCTCGCACCGCTTGCTCAGGTTCCATCGACCGGAGCGCGGCGCCGTCGAGTTGCCCGTCGAGCGCGGCCGCGGCGACCGCACGCAGGTACTCGCCCTTACGGCCTGGGAGACCCAGATCCAGGCGGAGAAGTTGTGCTGGGCCCGGAAATGCGCCGCGATCGCCGTGACGGTCGATGATTTCGGCCCGGAGTCGAGCCGCCTGGACGATCCGTAGCCGTTGTGACAACACCGCCCACGCGGCAGCCTCGTACGGGGAGTGGAATCCGCATGGCCGCAACCCCGGAAGCTGCGCCTGTGCGTCGGCGATGACCGGATCTCGCCGCGCGACGCCGATCCAGCCGCGTGCGTCGACATCGAGGGCCAGAAACCGGGCGGCTTGGTCGGCCGCCTCGTCAAGGTCGCCGTCACCGGTCACCGCGATCGTCGCCGTGTCCTCGTGCTGGGTGACTGTTGCATCCGCACAGGACCAGTCGGCCTCGACGCGGTATGTAGTCGACAGGGTGGCAGGCTTCCTGTGACCACCCAGGGCGGCCGGCGCGAAGCCCTCCCAGAACTCGCGACTGGTGGCGAGCGACCACGGTCCCTGGACCTCTCTGTCGACGGTGCGAGTCCTCAATGCCCCAGCCCTTCCCGGCCGGCCGGATCGAGCGTCCGCCGGGCCAATTGCAAGTATCGGGACCACCTACGACATCTGCCCGGTCGTCCCGCGCGCGGCACCCGGAAATAGCGCGCAGGTCAGCGCTGTTGATTGATGGGGTCTCGGCTACCGAAAGGTGTACACGGGGACCCGCAGCAAGCTGGAGCAGACCCACGCAGACAGTGTCGGTCGCAGCCTTTAGATTGGGAGGAGGAGTCTGGTGTCAACGGCGACGAGCCTGCTACTAGGCGACGACCAGTTGGCTCGCCTGTTTGCGAGTCCGGTGTTGTTACCGGTGTTGTCCGGCGACGCCGCTACAGAAGGGACCGTGCTAATCGAGATGGCCGACATCGACGGCACGACTGGGTCGGAGGTTCCCGAACCCAGGCCGCCTGAAGAGACGGACGCAGAACTGGCGGCGCGTTTCGAGCGCGACGCGATTCCCTTGCTGGACCAGTTGTACGGCGGCGCACTGCGCATGACGCGCAATCCCGCCGACGCCGAGGACCTGCTCCAGGAGACGATGGTGAAGGCCTACGCTGGCTTTCGCTCGTTCCGGGAGGGCACGAACCTCAAGGCGTGGCTGTATCGCATCCTGACCAACACCTATATCAACAGCTATCGCAAGAAGCAGCGGCAGCCATCGGAGTATCCGACCGAGGAGATCACCGACTGGCAATTGGCGTCGAACGCCGAGCATTCCTCCACCGGACTGCGCTCGGCCGAGGTCGAAGCGCTGGAGGCGCTGCCAGACACCGAGATCAAAGAAGCCCTGCAGGCGCTGCCGGAAGAGTTCCGGATGGCGGTCTACTACGCCGATGTCGAAGGTTTTCCCTACAAAGAGATCGCCGAGATCATGGATACGCCGATCGGAACGGTGATGTCGCGGCTTCATCGCGGCAGACGTCAGTTGCGTGGGCTCTTGGCCGATGTGGCCAAGGAGCGGGGCTTCATCCGCGGTCAGCAGGCGCACGAGGAGGTGTCGTCATGAGCGAGTTTTCCGGCCCCGCCGACCCGTGCGCTGACGCCAGTGATTCCGATGATTCCCACGGCTACCTGGGTTGTGCGGAAGTGATCGCAGAGGTATGGACCCTGCTCGACGGTGAATGCACCCCGGAGACTCGAGAGAGGCTGCGCCGGCACCTCGAGGCATGCCCCGGATGCTTCAAGCATTACGGGCTCGAGGAGCGGATCAAGGCTTTGATCGCGACCAAGTGCAGCGGCGAGAAGGCACCCGAGGGCCTACGGGAGCGCCTCCGGATGGAGATCCGGCGGACCACCATCATTCGGCGTGTGCAGTAGCGGGCTCGCTAGGAGTTGGGCCGCTTGCCGTGGTTGGCTTTGCTGTACTTGCGGTCACGCTTTTTGCGGCCACGCTTGGCCATCTTAAGAACCTCCGTCGTTGTTCATATGCGGGGCGCTAGGCACCCGTCAGGTTGTTGCCAGTCTCTCACGGGGCGGCGCACGCGGCGCCGAGAGCCCGCGCAGCCGCTGTCCTGAGGCGTCCTGTGGTTCGATATACATGAGCCTGATGGAAGCTTGAGGAACCAGCAGCCAGCATGCGCCAGTGGCCGGAATGAGTGGGGTGAAGATGGCCGAGGATGTTCGCGCCGAGATCGTGGCCAGCGTGCTCGAAGTCGTTGTCAACGAGGGCGACCAGATCGGCAAGGGTGACATCGTGGTGCTGCTGGAGTCGATGAAGATGGAGATCCCTGTGCTGGCCGAAGTTGCCGGCACCGTCAGCAAAGTGAGCGTGTCGGTGGGCGATGTCATCCAGGCAGGCGACCTTATCGCCGTGATCAGCCAGCCCTGAAAGAAATTGGCATCGTTCGCACCTGCCGCCGGGGAACGACTCGGGAGTAATTGATGTCCACTCTCGGTGATCTGCTTGCCGAACACACGATGCTGCCGGGCAACGCGGTCGATCACCTGCATGCGGTGGTCGGGGAGTGGCAGCTGCTGGCCGACCTGTCGTTCGCCGATTACCTGATGTGGGTTCGCCGCGACGACGGCGTGCTGGTCTGCGTGGCGCAATGCCGGCCGAATACCGCGCCGACGGTTATGCAGACCGATGCGGTGGGCAGCGTCGTCACCGCCGATAGGCTGCCGCTCGTCGCCGAGACTTTTGCCACTGGCGCCGCTGGCGCCGTCGTGCGGGAAAGTGATGCGGGCCAACAGCATTCGCGGGAACTACCCGGACTCCATGTTGCGGCGTCCCCAGTGCGATATGGCGAGCAAGTGGTGGCGGCGCTGACGCAGCACCAGCCTGAACTGGCGGCCGAACGCCACTCAGGTCACTTGGAGACCGCGTACCGGGACTGTGCAGCTGATCTCCTTGTCATGCTGTCGGAGGGCACATTTCCCGATGTGCGAGACGTGGCCATGTCGCGCTCCACCCCGCGGGCAGGCGACGGCTTCATCCGCCTCGATGTCAACGGTGTCGTCGCCTACGCCAGCCCCAACGCCCTGTCGGCTTACCATCGGATGGGCCTGACCGCCGAGCTGGAAGATCACAATCTGGTCGAAGTCACCCGGCCGCTGATCTCGGACCCCTTCGAGGCGCAGGAGGTCGCCGAGCATGTGCAGGACTTGCTGGCCGGTGGCAAAAGCATGCGGATGGAGGTCGACGCCGGCGGCGCCACGGTGCTGCTGCGGACGCTGCCATTGGTGGTTCACGGCTCGAGCGCGGGTGCCGCGGTGCTGATCCGCGACGTCACCGAGGTGAAGCGCCGGGACCGAGCCCTGATCTCCAAGGATGCCACGATCCGGGAAATCCATCACAGGGTTAAGAACAACCTGCAAACCGTGGCGGCGCTGTTGCGCCTGCAAGCCCGCCGGACCGTCAACGCCGAAGGGCGTGAGGCGCTGATCGAGTCGGTGCGCCGGGTGTCATCGATCGCTTTGGTTCACGACGCGTTGTCGATGTCGGTGGACGAGCAGGTGAACCTTGACGAGGTCATCGACCGGATCCTGCCGATCATGAACGACGTGGCGTCCGTGGACAGGCCGATCCGGATCAACCGGGTTGGCGATCTTGGCGTGCTGGACTCCGACCGTGCGACGGCATTGATCATGGTGATCACCGAGCTCGTGCAGAACGCGATCGAGCATGCGTTCGACCCGGCAGCCCAAGGGGGATCCGTGACGATTCTCGCCGAGCGCTCAGCACGCTGGCTCGATGTCGTGGTGCACGACGACGGGCGCGGGCTGCCGGAAGGATTCAGCCTGGAGAAGTCAGACAGCCTGGGCCTGCAGATCGTGCGGACCTTGGTGTCCGCCGAGCTGGACGGCTCGCTGGGCATGCGCGAAGCCCCGGATCGCGGCACCGACGTCGTGCTACGGGTACCGATTGGTCGCCGGGCGCGGCTGCTGTTGTGAGGCGCACGCAGCAGTGCGGCCCCGACTATTGTCGAGGCCGCATTGCTGTGGAACTGGGTCAAACTCCGCTACGGGCCTTCGTCCGGGCGTTGCGACGCTTCAGCGCGCGTCTCTCGTCTTCGCTCATCCCGCCCCAGACGCCCGAGTCCTGGCCTGTGTTCAGGGCCCAGGCGAGACACTCTGTGGTCACCGAGCACCGATTGCAGACCAGTTTCGCGTCAGCGATCTGCGCGAGCGCCGGACCACTATTCCCCACGGGAAAGAACAGCTCCGGATCCTCGTCGCGACACACCGCCTTGTGGCGCCAATCCATAGGTTGTTACTCCTTACCGTTTGCGCAGCAAGATGCACGGGCATTTTCTTCGGCTGTTAGACGCATGCAGAAGAAAGGCTCCGTACCCCTACATAATTTCTGCGTGCAACCTTTCGATCGTTTCACAGGCTCTACAGATGTCAATAGCGTGAGTTAGCGAGTGGACTATCTCACTTTGAGAATCTCGTACCAAAGCCCTTACTCAGTTGTACTACACTGGCGGGCTATCCTCGGGAAAAATTCCGTGTGGAGCCCGTCACGTCTCCCTATTGCAGCAGGTCAGGCAGGTTTTTTGGCGGGCGGGGCGACCACCGGCAGTGCATCGGGAGCCGCCCGGAACGTCATGGATTGGCGCAGGCCGAGGTAGTCCCCGTCGAACTGACTGGCGACTGGGTCTCCGGTGGAGGTGATCGTCAGGTAGGCGGCGTCGTCATCGCGGATGAGTTGTTTGGCGGTCGGCTTGGGCCCCTTCGTGCAGATCTGGGCGAGCAATCTCAGCGTGGGAACCACCTTCATGCCGTCGAGCGCGAACACGCCAAGGCCCGACTCGAAGCTGCAGGCGGGGTTGGTCACCATGGGCCGGCTGTTGCTGTACGTCCATGGACTGGTGTTGGACACCCAGACGAAGTGCACGCCTGGAATGGGGTCGCGGTCCGGTAGTTCCAGCGTGAGGCAGGGTTCGCGACGGCTGAAGGCTATGGTGATGGGGATCGCCACACGCCAATAGCGCAGTGCCGTGACCTTAACGCCCTTGTCGCGTTGCGCTTCCACCGCGGCCACCACCTCCGCATCGACCCCCATCCCTGCGTTGACCAGGGCCCACTGCTCACCGCAGTCGATCAGCCCGATGCGGCGCCATGTCGGGTGACGGCGGTAGTCATCGAGCAGTTGGATGAGCTGGTTGGTCGCAGCGACTGGGTCCTTGGCGATTCCCAGTGACCTGGCCAGCACGTTCGCCGAGCCGCCAGGCACCACCGCGACCGCAGGCACAGGCCCTGCCGGTGTAGAGCCGGGGCGGCCGAGCAGTCCGTTGACCACCCCGCTCACGGTGCCGTCGCCGCCGTGGACGACGACCAGGTCGACGCCGTCCTGAACGGCCTGTTGTGCAAGTTCGGCGCCGTGGCCGCGGTGGTTGGTGTGCTCGACGGTGAGTTCAAGACGGCTTTTGAGTGCGTGTGCCAGCAGGTCGCGAGCGGCTGGCGTGGTGGATGTGGCTGTTGGGTTCACGATCAGCACGGCACGCATGATCGATGAGCTTATGCGCGTTAACTAGTACCCCGCTGTGCAGCCGGTATGCGTGATTACGCTGACGCTGTGACGACGTCTTCCGCCCCGACTCCTGTTCGTGGCGCGGGCCTCATCGTCGCGGTGCAGGGCGCGGCCGCGCTGGTGATCGCCGCGGTGCTGGTGGTGCGCGGGCTCGCCGGAGCCGACCAGCGCGTGGTGAACGGCCTCGGCACAGCGGTCTGGTTCGTTGTGGTCGGCGGCGGCGTGCTCGCCGCCGGACGAGCGCTGGTGCTGGGCAAGCGGTGGGGCCGGGGGCTGGCGGTGTTCGCCCAACTGCTTCTGCTGCCCGTCGCGTGGTACCTCGCGGTGGGCTCGCATCAGCCGGCCTTTGGGATCCCGCTCGGGGTCGTGGCACTTACTGTATTGGTTTTGCTGTTCAGTCCCGCGGCCGTGCGCTGGGCCGCCGGCGGCGATCAGCCTGGTCCGGCCAGCTCGGCCAGCCGCGGGCCGGACAGCCGATAGGTGGTCCACTCGCTTAGCGGTTGTCCGCCGATTCCGTCGTACAACGCGATGGCGTCGGAGTTCCAGTTCAGCACCGCCCATGACAACCGCGTGTAGCCTTTGGCGACGCATTCAGCCGCCAGCGCCGCCAGCAGGGCACGGGCCACGCCGCGGCGGCGAAACCTCCGCCGTACGAACAGATCCTCCACGTAGATGCCCGCGACGCCGTCCCAGGTGGAGAAACTGAGAAACCACAGTGCCATCGCGGCGACCTCGCCGTTAACCTCGGCGACGTGCGCTTGAACCGTTGGAGAACTACCGAAAAGCGCTGTGGAAATTTGCCTTTCCGTAACGGTGCATTGATCGGGGGCACGCTCGAATTCGGCCAGCGCGTGAATCATGGCCACAATGTCGGCGGAATCCTCCGGCGCGGCGCGGCGGATCTTTTCGGTCACTGCTCGACTCCCAGCGCGTTGAGTATCGTGGCGAATTTCGTTGTGGTTTCGTCAACTTCGTCGTCGGGATCGGATTCGGCGACGATGCCGCCGCCAGCGTGCGCCAGAGCGGTGCGGCGGTCGGCCGACAGCTGCGCGCAGCGGATGGAAACCACCCAGTGGCCATCGCCGCTGGCATCGCACCAGCCCGCCGCCCCGGCGTAGAAGCCGCGATCGCCTTCCAGTTCGGCGATGAGCTCGGATGCGACATCCGTGGGCACCCCTCCGACGGCCGGGGTGGGATGCAGGGCCAACGCGAGATCGATTGCCGTGGTTGAGGTATCGCGCAGCCGGCCACTGATTGGTGTGCACAGATGCCACACCGCCGCGGTCCGGCTCAATTGGGGCTCGGGCGCGATTACCAGGTCGTCGCAGAGGGGTTCCAACGCAACACGCATCGTGTCGATGACCAGTTGGTGCTCGTGACGGTCCTTGGCCGAACCGGCCAGCGCGGCGCCGTTGGCGGCGTCAAGTTCGGGGTCGGCGGCGCGCGGGGCCGAACCGGCAAAAGGCTTGCACACGACACGGTCGCCGGAGAGCGCGACCAACAGTTCTGGGCTCGCGCCCACCAGGGCCGCCCCGGCATAGTCATCGCCGGCGGGGGTGAGGTCGACGAGATATCCGTACGCGGTCGGGTCGGCAGCGACGAGTCGGCGCAGGATAGCGCGGGCGTCCAGCGGAGCGTCGGCGGTCAGTCGTAACACGCGGGCCAACACCACCTTGTGCAACGAGTTGCCCGGGGCGGCGAGCTGATCTCGCGCGCGGCTGATCCGAGCACGGTATTCCGCGGGAGCCGGGATGGCGGCGGCGATGCGAACCCGTGGCGGCGGGCCCGTCGGCCAGTTAGGCAGCGCATCGGTGCGCCGCACAGCGTTCGGCACCAGCAGTGCGGCGGGCCCATTCACATCAAAAGGCAACGCGCCCACCACTATTGGCGCCATCCCGGAGCGCAGTGCCGCCCGCGCCGCCGACATGTCGCTGTACCGCATCTGCACCCCGTCGGCAATCAGAGTGCCCTGCGGCCCGCACAGTGCGAACGGCGGTTGCAGCGAGCTCACCCGGCTGCGATCGGCTGCGGACCACCGGTCAACCCGAGCGCAAGAAGCTGTCGTATTCCATGCTCGAACCCGCACATCGCGATCGAGGCGGTGCGCATGCCGAAACGGCTGCCCTCGACGAGCGGCAGCTCGACCCAGCGTGTGATCACGGAGCGGGAGAAGTGGCCATGGCTGACGAACACCACGTCGTGCGATTCCATATACTCCATCGCCATTGCGATGGCCCGGTCGGCGCGCTCGCTGACCTGGGCCACGCTCTCGCCGCCGGGGCAGCCGTGCGTCCACACCAGCCAATCGGGGTCGGTTTTCCGGATCTCTTTGGTTGTGACGCCTTCGTATTCGCCGTAATCCCATTCGGCCAGCAGTGGCGATATCTCATTGACGGTCAGGCCCGCCAACTCGGCGGTAACCAGGGCGCGCTGCCGCGGACTGCTGATCACCAGCGGGTCGACGAGGTTCAGCCCGCTCAGCACACCGCCGGCCAGCTTGGCTTGCGTTCGGCCGTTCTCGGTCAAGTCGATCTCGGTGCTGCCGGTGTGCTGGCCCGATATTGACCACTCGGTTTCGCCGTGGCGAAGCAAGAGCAATCGCCGGTTGTACAAGCCCATGCCGACTGATTCTGCCGGAGAGTTGCGGGCCCGTCGCCGTTAGCACCCCGCCGCTAACATGCCAGGATGGGCACTGTGACTGAGACGCGGGTGCTGGCGGTGGCCAACCAGAAGGGCGGTGTGGCCAAAACGACGACGGTCGCCTCGCTGGGTGCGGCGATGGTGGATAAGGGACGGCGAGTGCTGCTTGTCGATCTGGACCCGCAGGGTTGTTTGACCTTCTCGCTTGGCCAAGATCCCGACAAACTACCGGTGTCGGTGCACGAGGTGCTGCTCGGTGAGGTCGAGCCCAACGCCACGCTGGTCACAACGGTGGAGGGAATGACCTTGCTGCCGGCCAACATTGACCTGGCCGGCGCTGAGGCGATGCTGCTGATGCGGGCCGGCCGCGAGTATGCGCTCAAACGCGCGCTGGCCAAGCTTGCCGACCAGTTCGACGTGGTTATCGTCGACTGCCCGCCGTCGCTGGGTGTGCTCACCCTCAACGGGCTGACGGCCGCCGACGAGGTGATCGTGCCGCTGCAGTGCGAGACATTGGCCCACCGCGGTGTCGGCCAGTTCCTGCGCACGGTCGCCGATGTCCAGCAGATCACCAACCCGAATCTGCGGCTGCTGGGCGCATTGCCGACGCTCTACGACTCCCGAACCACTCACACCCGTGATGTACTGCTCGACGTCGCCGACCGCTACGAGCTGCCGGTGCTGGCCCCGCCCATCCCGCGCACGGTGCGCTTCGCCGAGGCCAGCGCGTCAGGCTCGTCGGTGATGGCCGGGCGCAAGAACAAGGGTGCGGTGGCCTATCGCGAGCTGGCGCAGGCCTTGCTCAAACACTGGAAGACCGGCAAGCCGCTGCCCACGTTCACCGTGGAGTTTTGACCGGCGCGCCTGCTCGCGGAAATTCAGCCGAGAGCAACCACGGTGTCGCCGCGCTGCTCGAACACCCTGGAACCAGAGACAGCCGGGATCACGGCTGACTTGCTCGGAGGCCGGTTCACCGGGATGTAGCGGTTGTTCGCGCCGCTCAGCGGCTCATAGACCCCGATCCCGTCAGTGACCGGCACCAGCAGCTGACCCCCCATCATCACGCCCGGCCCCACTGGCGCAGTCGTCTCACCCGCGGCAATGGTGTAGCGCTGTGTCAGGTTGGTCGAGTCGAACACGATCAGGGCATCGCCGGTCCACCAGGTCACCAGATTGCCGGTCTGCGTCGCGACCGACGAGCTCGACGGCGGCTTGGGCAGCAGGGTGCTCGCCACCGTGGTGCCGGTCTCGTCGATCACGTCGACTCTCGGTTGCGCGCCGGATTTGCCGGGCAGATACACCGCCGTGTTGGTCGCCGAGACCGTCAGCACGCGCGCACCCGAACCCGCCCGGATCCCGGGTTCGGGCACCAGGTGTTGTTGGGGTTCGTCGTCGTCCTTGCCCGGGCGCAATAGCACGAGCCGCACGTCGGCCGCATTTGCGCAGGCCTCAAGCACCGATACCGCCGACGAGCTGGCCGCGGCGGATTCCAGCGTGCACCCGGAGTGCAGTCCCCGCGATGACGGTTTCACCCGGGCATCGATCTCTCCGTAGGCCAGCATTCGGACCATGTCAGAGCGCCACATTTCCAGGCGGGTACTGCCCGTCGACAACACGGTCGTGCCGTCGGAGGACAGGTGCACGTGCTGATCGGCGTAGCCGCTGCGAGCGGCTCCGCGACGACCGGAGGATCCATCGATGGCGCTGACCTGACCGCAACCGCGGTCGTCTCGGTAGACGGCGACGGCGTAGTGGTAGACCCAGGAAACCCCACACAGGTCGGTGTCACGGGCGTAGCTCCAGCGCGACTCACCCGTGGCCGGGTCGCGCCCGTCCACTCGGCGCCCGTCGCCGGTAGCCACCGTCCCGCCCACCAGCACGGGTGTGGTGGTGGCAGGGCTGGCAGCCCTCCACAGCTCCTTCAAAGACACCGGTACTTCCCGGGTCGGGGTCGGGCTGGGCGCCGGAACGGCGGCCGGGCGGCTGATGGTGGCCCGGGCGTCACTGGTCCACCAGACCAGTGCCGCGACCGCGGCCACGACCGCGCCGATCGTCACCGCCGCCGCAATGTCGCCCTTGGTCCGGCGTTCGGGTCTGACCATGCGTCAGCGCGCGTGCTCAGTTGGCGTGCGCGGCGGCATTCGCGGGCTTGCGGCGGCGGCGGCGTCGCCGGGGAGCCCCGGCCGGTGCAGCGGGGGAGCTGGACGGCGTGTCTGCGACAGCTTCGCCGGCTGCGCCGTTGGTGACCGGGTTGTTGGCGGGGTGTCCGGTGACGGGTTGGCCGCCACGGGTGCGGCGTCGCCTGGTGGTGTCGCGCTGCTGCGATTTCTCCGGCTTCTCCCCGTCACGCTGGGTGTTGCGGCGTTTGACCTGCGCCTTGCGCGGCGAGCCCACCGTACCGCCGGTCTCGGCCGGAATGGAAAGCTCCGTGTACAGGTGCGGCGAGTTGGAGTAGGTCTCGGCCGGATCGGGGGAGCCCAGGCCCAGGGCCTTGTCGATCATCGTCCAGCGGGGCAGTTCGTCCCAGTCCACCAGGGTGACCGCGATGCCGGTGCGGCCGGCGCGACCGGTGCGACCGATGCGGTGGACGTACATCTTCTCGTCCTCGGGGCACTGGTAGTTGATGACGTGGGTGATGTCGTCGATGTCGATGCCGCGCGCGGCGACGTCGGTGGCGACCAGCACGTCGACATCGCCCGCGCGAAACGCCTTAAGCGCCTTCTCGCGCGCTATCTGCCCGAGATCGCCGTGCACCGCGCCAACCTTGAATCCGCGTTCGGCCAGCTCGTCGGCCACCTTCTGCGCGGTGCGCTTGGTGCGGGTGAAGACCATGGTCGCGCCGCGGTCACGGGCCTGCAGTATCCGGGTGACCAGCTCCACCTTGTCCAGCGCGTGGGCGCGGTAGACGAACTGCTCGGTGGTGTCGTGCACCGCCAGGGAGTGCGGTGCCTCGGCGCGGATGTGGGTGGGCTGGTCCATGAACGTGCGAGCCAGCGTGATGATCGGGTCCGGCATGGTCGCCGAGAACAGCATCGATTGCCGGTCGGCCGGGATCTGACGCAAGATGCGCTCGATGTCGGGCAAGAAGCCCAGGTCGAGCATCTCGTCGGCCTCGTCGAGCACCAGCACCGAGAGCCCGCCCAGCTGCAGGTGGCCCTGCTGGCTCAGGTCGAGCAGCCGGCCCGGGGTTCCCACCACCACGTCGGCGCCGTCGCGCAGCGCCTCGATCTGCGGCTCGTAGGCCCGCCCACCGTAGATGGACACCACCGACAAGCGGCGGCCGTCTTCGGCGGTCAGGTACTTGGCCGCGGTGGCGAGGTCGTCGGTCACCTGCAGACACAGTTCCCGGGTGGGCACCACGACCAGGGCCCGCGGGGCGCCGGTGAGCGGCCTGGTCCCGGTGCCGGCCGTGATGCGCTGCAACAGCGGCACGCCGAACGCGAAGGTCTTGCCCATGCCGGTGCGGGCCTGGCCGATCACGTCGTCGCCGGCGAGGGCCAGTGGCAGGGTGAGTTCTTGGATAGCAAAGGGTTGTTCGATGCCTTGCTCAGCTAATGCGCGCACTATTTCGTCGCGGACTCCAAGTTTGGCAAAGGTTGGTTCAGTTGTGCTTGTAAGCGCGGTCATACGTGGGTTGCGAGCCTTTCGGTGACGGTATCGGTGTTGTGTCGTGTTTCTCTGTCGCGGTCACGCGCGCACGAGTTCCGACTCCGAATACGTCGCCGAGTCGCGGGCCCCATGGTCAGTCTTGGTGGGGCTTAGTCCTGGCGGACCAGTTGTGCGCGCACATTTCGCCGGTAATAGCGGTACTCAGATACAGCCACTACCTATCAGCATCATAGCCGGTCGCCGAGCGTGCACAGGCGTTCTGGCCAGCCAGCCGACGAAAGTGCCGACTAGAGTGTTGCCATGCCCTCGTCCTCATCCGCGGACCAGGTGGCGGATTCGCCCACGCCACGGCTGCCGGCGGATCATCCGGCCGTCAACGAACTGTTCGCGTTGTTGGCCTACGCGGAAATAGCCGCGTTTTACCGGCTGACCGACGAGGCGAGAATGGCGCCGGACCTGCGGGGACGGATCTCGATGGCGAGCATTGCCGCCGCCGAGATGGGGCACTATGAGCTACTGCGCGACGCCCTGGAAAGGCGCGGCGTCGACGCGGTATCGGCGATGTCGAAGTACGTGTCGGCGCTGGAGAACTACCACCGGCTGACGACGCCGAGCACCTGGCTGGAAGCCCTGGTGAAGACCTACGTCGCTGATGCCTTGGCCTCCGAGCTATACCTCGAGATCGCGGGCGGCCTGCCCGACGAATGTGTCGACGTGGTTCGCGAGGCCTTGTCAGAGACCGGGCACTCGCAATTCGTCGTCGCCCAAGTGCGCGCCGCGGTGACCACCAGCAGCAAACAGCGCAGCCGGCTGGCGCTGTGGGCCCGCCGGCTGTTCGGCGAAACGATCACGCAGGCCCAGTACCTGCTGGCCGACCACGATGAGCTGGTCAACCTGGTGGTATACGGCACCCAAGGCCTGACCCAGCTCGGTGGATTCTTCGATCGCTTGCAGGAAACACACGACAAACGTATGGAAGAGCTCGGTCTTAGCTGATACCGGTTTAGCGCTTGCAGGTCGCGATGGTCGTGTTGTTGGTCGAGGCCACGACCGCTTGCCCCTGGGCGTTGACGATCGAGCAGTTGAGTCGACTGTAGATGCTGGTCGCGGAAACCGAAGGGGTCTGAACGCCCGGGTTGAGGACGACCATCTTCGTCCACGGCAGTGCCACGTTGAGCTCGGTGTGAGGGTAGCCGGCGGAGTCGGTATAGACGATGTTCACCAGGTCGAGGAATTGCTTCGTCCCGGTCACGCTGTAGACGACGGTGCGGGGATTCAACAGAGGCGGCGCGGCGGTGGGCGGTGCCGTTGGTAGGGCGCTTGGCGTTCTGCTCGGGGCAGCGCTGGGCGGTGTCACGGTGGTGACCGTCTCGGGTGGCAGTTGGGGCACCCGAGACGGGCTCGGCGACATTCTCGGCGGAGCCGTCGGCTTAGGCGTAGAGGGCGAGGTCATCACCGTCCGCGGGGTCGGCGTTGGCACCCCCACGGTGGCCTTCGTCGACGCGCTGTCACCACTGTTGATGATGACTGCGGTCGCGACCGCACCTAGCGCCACCACAGCGCCGACGACGGCCGCGACCGGCCGCCACCGACTGTCGGCAGGCCAGACCAACTCGCCGTAGCCGCCCTGGGTGTCGGAGTCGGTTCCGTCTGTCTCGTAGCTCTCGTCGTCGGGGTAGTCCTGGACTAGGCCGGCGCGATCGTTAACTGTGCTGCTGATGGGGCCGATGTTACTGATGTGAATATCGAGGATCTGGTGTCGTGCGGCAAGTTGGCCCAGTTGGGAGCCAATCGTTATGTACCGCACGCCGGTTTCGCTCAGGGCGAACCACCACCGGGCGCCCAGCGGGACCATCTGGGCGTCCACTAGCCTGCTGCTCACACGCCTGCGACGGAATACCAACGGAAGGGGTCACCGTGGAGGTCAAGATCGGGATCACGGACAGTCCGCGCGAGCTGGTCTTCACCAGCACACAGACGCCCGGCGAAGTCGAAGAACTTGTCACCGCCGCACTGGGGCAGGGAACGGGTCTGCTGAGCCTGACCGACGAGAAGGGCCGCCGCTTTCTGGTTCACGCCACCAAGATCGCCTATGTCGAGATCGGTGTTGCCGACACGCGCCGCGTCGGTTTCGGAATCGGAGCGGAAGCCGGGGGACGGCACGCTGGGAAGGCTACGAGCGGGTAAGCGGCACGTGCGACAGCCCGCCCCAGGCGAACTGCACGGTTCCCTCGACGGCGTCCGACTTGGAAATCGGGCGGTCCGAGTCCAGCCAATACCTCGCGGAGTCGACGCTGATGGCCACCAGGCTCACTGCGATCATCCTGGCGCGGTGTGGTTCCAATCCGGAATCGGCGCTGATCAGGGCGAACACGGCGTCGATGCACGATTCGGTGGCGACCCGCACCTGCGTGGCCACCTCGGGTTCGGTGACGTAGTCGTTCTCGAAGATCAGCCGGTAGCCCTGGCTGTCGTGCTCGATGAAGTCGAAGAACGCCTGGACCGCGGCGTATAACCGCTGCCGGTTGTCGGTGGTCGTCCTCAGTGCCCGCTGGACGCCCGAGACCAGGTTGTCGACATGCCGGCTCAGTACCGCCAGGTACAGTTCCAACTTGCTCGAAAAATGTTGGTACAGAACGGGTTTGCTGACCCCCGCGCGATCGGCGATTTCGTCCATCCCGGCCGCGTGGTAGCCGTGGTCGACGAAGACGTCGCTGGCAACGACGAGCAACTGGCCACGACGCTCGTCGCGGGGCAACCGGTTGCCCCGTCGATTCGAGGCCGCGATGCCGTCTGCCGGCCGACCGCGGTCGGCCGCTGTCACGGCACGACGTTGCGATGCCTTGGCGAGATCGCTCATCGAGTCCTCATCTGATTCGTCCGCAATTACCGTCGGGTTGCCGTCAAGCCCCCGCGCGGCCCGTCGCAAAGACATTACTACCAGTGTCGTCCGCCCGACCGGCTTCGGCGCTGTTAGTGCTGGCAGATGGGAGTCTGAAGGCCCCCCTCGGGCGCGCCAGCGGTCCCAGTGCCTGGCGGCTGTGCGATCCTGGGGAAGTGACGTCCCCGCGACCCGTGCGTAGCACCGGTCGAGCGCCAGCGGTACACGACGAGTGGCGAGAACCGCTGCGAGCCCAGCGTGACCCGCTCGCCGCGAGCGCCGGGCGGGCCCGCGCGGACCGCGACCGGCAACGCCAATGGCGCAAACAAACATGGCTGGGGCGGTTCGTGTCCACCTATGGCTGGCGGGCGTATGCGCTGCCTGTTCTGGTGGCGCTGACCGCGGTGGTGATCTATCAGACGGTGACCGGGACGAGCGCGGTGAAGCCCGCGGCGGGCGAGCCCATCCAGGGCCCGCCGGCCATCGGGGTGGTGGGCACTGCGATCCTCGACGCACCACCGCGCGGGCTCGCCGCGTTCGACGACAACCTGCCGGCCGGGACACTGCCGGAGGGCGGCCCCTTCACCGAAGCGGGCAGCAAGACCTGGCATGTCGTCCCGGGCAGCACGCCGCAGGTCGGTCAAGGCACCGCCAAGGTGTTCAGATACACCGTTGAGGTCGAGGACGGTCTCGACCCCACGATGTACGGCGGCGACGACGCGTTCGCCCAGATGGTCGATCAGACGCTGGCGAATCCAAAGGGTTGGACGCACAACCCGCAATTCGCGTTCATCCGGATCGACAACGGGAAACCCGATTTCCGGATTTCGCTGGTTTCCCCGGTGACGGTGCGGGAGGGCTGCGGCTACGAATTCCGGCTGGAGACCTCCTGCTACAACCCGGCGTACGGGGCGGACCGGCAAGCGCGGGTTTTCATCAACGAGGCGCGCTGGGTGCGCGGAGCCGTTCCATTCGAAGGGGATGTCGGTTCCTATCGCCAGTACGTGATGAATCACGAGGTCGGCCACGCCATTGGATATGTGCGCCACGAGCCGTGCGACAAGCAGGGTGGTCTGGCCCCGGTAATGATGCAGCAGACGTTTTCCACATCCAACGACGACGGCGCCAAGTTCGACCCCGAATTCGTCAAGCCGGATGGCAAGACCTGCCGATTCAATCCCTGGCCGTACCCGATCGCCTGATTGCCCATCGAACTGGGGCGGGGGACACGACAGCGTGACTCTCGGCGGCCGTCAATGGAAGCAACGACGGTTGTTTGCCGTTACAACCCACAGCTGATGTGATGGTTGTTAGGCACAGAAGTTGAACCGCGAACCCGTAGGAGATGTTCGGTGTCGACATCGTTGCCGCCACTAGTCGAGCCGGCACGCGAGCTAAGCCGCGATGAGGTGGCCCGCTACAGTCGTCATCTCATCATTCCCGACCTGGGTGTTGACGGGCAGAAGCGGCTCAAAAAGGCGCGAGTGCTGGTGATCGGCGCCGGCGGGCTCGGAGCGCCAACCTTGTTGTACCTGGCCGCGGCCGGCGTCGGCACGATCGGCATCGTCGATTTCGACGTCGTCGACGAGTCCAACCTGCAGCGTCAGATCATCCACGGCGTCGCCGACGTCGGACGGTCCAAGGCCCAGTCCGCGCGTGACTCGATCGTGGCGATCAACCCGCTGGTCCAAGTGCGATTGCACGAGTTCAGGCTGGACACCAGCAACGCCGTCGACCTGTTCAACCAGTACGACCTGATCATCGACGGCACCGACAACTTCGCCACCCGGTATCTGGTCAACGACGCCGCGGTGCTGGCCGGAAAACCGTATGTGTGGGGTTCCATCTACCGCTTCGAAGGCCAGGTCTCGGTGTTCTGGGAAGACGCTCCCGACGGACGCGGTCTGAATTACCGCGACCTGTACCCGGAGCCGCCGCCACCTGGCATGGTGCCGTCCTGCGCCGAAGGTGGCGTGCTGGGCATGATCTGCGCGTCCATCGCGTCGGTGATGGGCACCGAAGCGATCAAACTGATCACCGGAATCGGCGAACCGCTGCTAGGCCGGTTGATGATCTACGACGCGTTGGAGATGAGCTATCGCACGATCACGATCCGTAAGGACCCGGCCACGCCGAAGATCACCGAACTGATCGACTACGAAGAATTCTGCGGTGTGGTCTCCGAAGATGCCGCCGCGGCGACCACCGGCTCCACCATCACTCCGGGGGAGTTGCGCGAGTTGCTGGACTCGGGCAAGAAGCTGGCCCTGATCGACGTTCGAGAGCCGGTGGAGTGGGACATCGTGCACATTGACGGCGCCCAGCTGATCCCGCAGTCGTTGATCAACTCGGGTGAGGGTCTGGCAAAGCTGCCGCAGGACCGGATGCCGGTGCTGTACTGCAAGACGGGCGTGCGCTCGGCCGAGGTGTTGGCCACCGTGAAGAAGGCCGGATTCTCCGATGCGGTCCATTTGCAGGGAGGCATCGTCGCGTGGGCGAAACAGATGCAGCCCGACATGGTGATGTACTAACCAGGTGCCCCCACTAGGCTCTACTACGCTAACCAATGTGACAGTCGAGCCACCGCCTGAGCATGTGCTCTCGGCGTTCGGTTTGACCGGTGTGAAGCCCGTTCTGTTGGGTGGCAGCTGGGAAGGCGGCTGGCGCTGCGGCGAAGTCGTGTTGTCGTTGGTGGCCGACCACGCTCGTGCGGCCTGGTCGGCCCGGGTACGGGAGACGTTGTTCGTCGACGGGGTTCGCCTGGCCCGACCTGTCCGCTCGACAGACGGTCGGTACGTGGTTTCCGGATGGCGGGCAGACACATTCGTGGCCGGCACACCGGAGGCTCGGCACGACGAAGTCGTTTCGGCGGCGGTGCGCCTGCATGAGGCCACCGGCAAACTGGAACGTCCTCGATTCCTGACCCAAGGGCCCACGGCACCCTTTGCGGACGTCGATGTATTCATCGCGGCCGACCGTGCGGCGTGGGAGGAGCGGCCGTTGCAGTCGGTACCGCCGGGGGCGCAGGTCGCTCCGCCGACGGCGGACGGCGAGCGGTCGATCGATCTGCTCAACCAGCTCGCCAGCCTGCGCAAACCGACCCGGAGCCCGAACCAGCTGGTGCACGGAGACCTCTACGGGACAGTGCTTTTCGTGGGCACCGCCGCGCCGGGGATCACCGACATCACGCCGTACTGGCGGCCCGCATCATGGGCGGCGGGCGTGGTCGTCGTCGACGCGTTGTCTTGGGGCGAAGCCGACGACGGACTTATCGAGCGGTGGAACGCATTGCCGGAATGGCCGCAGATGTTGTTGCGCGCGTTGATGTTTCGTTTGGCGGTCCATGCGCTGCACCCGCGGTCCACCGCCGAGGCGTTTCCGGGTCTGGCCCGCACCGCCGCCCTGGTCCGGTTGGTGCTCTAAATCCACTCAGCCGTCCGGGAACTCGTGGCGGACCTCGGCTAGCGAGATCCTGCCGTCGACGCCCAGGACTCCTTCTGCGCGTAACAGCTCCAGCTGCCGGGTCACCAGATGCCGCGCCGGGCGACCGGACGCGGTGATCACCCGGTGCCATGGCAGGTCCGAGGAGTCGGTCCGCATGATCCAACCAACGATCCGCGGGCTGGATAGTCCTGCGACAGCCGCGATATCGCCGTAGGTGGCGACCCTGCCGGGTGGGATGGTCGCGACCAGCGCGCGCACCCGCTCGACTTGCTCATCGGTCACCGGCGCCACGTTCAGCGCCTTTCCAAATGCTCGCGGATCACCGCGGAGACTTCGATTGGCTTGGCATGGCACACCATGTGGTGGCACTCGAAATCCAGCAGCCGAAAATCGGCTCCCAATCGCTGCTGCAGCGCATCGATCAGCTGATCCGTGACGTAGGGCGGCGAGGTCAACTTCGCTCGCACCAGCGTCGTCGCGGTTCCCGCCCGCGGTAGCACGACGTCGCGGGCCAACTCACTCCAGTAGGACATCATGGCCGGCATGCTGACCCGCCAGCCGTACCGTCCATTCGCCAGCTTGATCAGGTGCTCGTCGAGCTCGGCGTCGAGCAACGCGGGATCCACGTCCGCCCAGGAACCCGTTGCCTTCTCCAACCGTGCTTGCCTGACATCCGGGTAGTCGGGGTGGGAGAACATCGCGTCGGCGATTTGGCTCATCCACATACCGTCCAAGCCGATCGCCGGGTCGAGCAGCAGCAGCGCTGCCACCTGGTCCGGGCGAGCCGCCGCCAGGTGCATCGCGATGGCACCGCCGAATGATTGCCCGACGACCAGCACCGGGCTGTCGGCTTCGTTATCGAGCAGCGCGGCCAGCACTGACACGTTGGCGTCGATGGTCCACGGCGCGGCCCACGACGATCTGCCATGGCCGAGCAAATCAGGTGCGGCGATGGTGATTTCGGGCAAGTAGGTCACCAATTGTTGCCAACGCCGTCCGTGGCCGGTCAGTCCGTGGATGGCCAGCACCCGCAGGGGGCCGGACGGACCGTAGCGGTACACATGAAGGTCGGCGGTCACGTGTCGATGATGCCAGCCCGACCTGCTTCATTCCGGTCCCGGGTGGCCGCGCGCATACTCGCCGTCGGCATCGCAGCGGCCCACGATCCATCGGGAGCATCAATGGGCAGAATCTCAGGTGGTCGGGGGCTTGCGGGCCAGAGCTGGCAAGTTTTGCAGAGCGTTAAGTCGCTCCTGGTCTTCCCGCTGTTGTCGACCATCTTCGGGATCGTGGCCGTGGTCGCCATCTGGGTGCCGGCGGCGATCGCGAGGGGCGTGTTCGAAGGCCGAGACGTGGACAAGCACGATCCTGTCTTCTACATTGCGGCCTGACAACGGCGTACGTGTCGACATTCATCGCCATCTTCTTCAATGTGGCGCTCGCGGCGTGCGCGGCGCGATCAATGCGCGGCCAGGACACCAAGGTCGGCGAAGGGATCAGCGCCGCTTTGCGCCTGATCGGTCCGATCCTCGGCTGCGCTCACCGGCCCTGGGCAGGATCGTCGCTGAGATCGCAGGCGCCGCATGGGCAATCGCAACGTTTTTCGTGATCCCGGTGGTCGCACTCGAAGGCACTGGGCCGTTCCGCGCCCTCCAACGCTCGGCGGCAGTCGTGAAGGCGCGGTGGGGAGAGAGCGCGACCGGAACGGCCACGACAGGTGTGGCGACCTTTCTGATCGGCCTCGCGATCGCGCTCGTCGGCGGCGTGGGCTGCGCCGCGCTAATTGCGATCCGCCTGCTGCCCCTCGGGGCCGCCGTCCTGGCCGCTACGGTCGTGGCCGTCATCGTTGTCTCGTTCATCTCGACCGCACTGAGTCAGATCTTCCGCGTCGCCGACCAATACGCGGTCACCGGGCAGGCGCCAGGCGGGTTCGACGGCCAGACGCTGCAATCCGCTTTCGAGGGGCGCGTCACCCGCTACGAGCTTGTTGTCAGACCCTCGTGATGTCATGCGGCTATGTCATTCACCTGGGAAGCCGAGGCGCGCGCCGTCCTGCAGCCGGGCGTACTCGGCTTAGTGCGCGTGCTGGGCGGCCCAGGCACCGGTAAGAGCAGCCTGCTGGTCGACGCCGCGGTCGCTCGCATCACCGCCGGCGTTGATCCGGAATCCGTTCTGCTGCTTACCGGTTCGGGCCGGCTCGGGATGCGGGCGCGCACCAGGTTGACGACGGCATTGCTGTGTTCGCGCGCCACTAGTCCCTGCCGCGCCGCGGTCCGCGAGCCATTGGTGCGCACCGTGCACAGCTACGCCTACGCGGTCCTGCGGCGGGCCGCCGAGCACGCCGGCGATGCTCCCCCGCGCCTGGTCACCAGCGCCGAACAGGACGCCATCATCCGGGAACTGCTGGCCGGCGACCTCGAAGACGGACAGGACGCCGCTGCCACCTGGCCGGCGCATCTGCGGCCCGCCCTGAGCACCGCCGGATTTGCCACCGAGCTGCGAAACCTCTTGGGGCGCTGCTCCGAACGCGGTGTGGACCCAGCGGATCTGGAGCGACTGGGCCGCCGGTGCCGGCGTCCGGAGTGGACCGCCGCCGGCCAATTCGCGCGACAGTACGAGCAAGTGCTGCTGCTGCGGGCGGCGGTCGGGACGGCGACGGCGCCGGCGCTGGGTGCGGCCGAACTCATGGGTGCCGCGTTGGAGGCTTTCGCTGTCGATCCTGAGCTGCTGGCGGCCGAACGCGCCCGGGTCCGCGTGTTGTTGATCGACGACGCCCAGCAACTCGACCCGCAGGCAGCCAGGCTGATTCGGGTGCTGGCCGTGGGCACTGAACTGGCCCTCGCTGCCGGCGACCCCAACCAGGCGGTATTCGGCTTTCGCGGTGGCGAGCCCACCGGGTTGCTGGCCGAAGACGGCCCCTCGGTGACCTTGACGGTGTCGCATCGCTGTGCTCCGGCCGTGGCGCGCGCGGTCAGCGGCATTGCGCGCCGACTGCCGGGCGGCAGCGGCGTGCGGCGGATCGACGGCACCGGGACCGAAGGCGGATCGGTCGCGGTGCGCCTGGCCGCCTCGGCGCACGCCGAGGCGGCAATGATCGCCGATGCGCTGCGGCGTGCTCATCTGATCGACGGCGTGCCGTGGTCGCAGATGGCGGTGATCGTCCGCTCGGTGCCACGGGCCGGCTCGCGGTTGCCGCGCGCATTGGCGGCCGCCGGGGTGCCGGTAGCCCTACCCGCGTTTGGCGGGCCGTTGTCCGAAGAGCCCGCGGCGCGCGCGTTCCTTACGGTGCTGGCCGCAACCGCTGAAGCGCTCGATGGTGCACGGGCACAGGCATTGCTGACCGGGCCCATCGGTCGCGTCGACCCGGTCTCGCTCCGCCGGCTGCGCCGAACACTTCAGCGCGCCAGGTCCGATCGTCCGCCGGGCAGTTTCGGTGATCTGTTGGTGGAGGCGCTGGCCGGGGATTTACCGATATCCGGCGTGCAGTCTCGTGCGCTGCGGCGGGTGCGCGCGGTGCTGGACGCGGCTGGCCGCAGCGATCGAGACGGCATGGATCCGCGCTACACCCTGTGGGCGGCGTGGCAACGGTCCGGTCTGCAGCGTCGCTGGCTGGCGGCCGGCGAGCGGGGCGGCCCGGCAGGTGCTCGGGCCACCAGGGATCTCGATGCGGTGACCGCGCTGTTTGACGTCACCGATCAGTACGTGTCTCGCACGCCCGGCGCGTCGTTGCGCGGACTCGTCGAGCACGTCTCGGCGTTGCGGCTGCCGGGCGTCAACGACGAGCCGGTGGACGCGGCGGAGCAGGTCAGGATCCTCAGTGCGCACGCCGCGCTGGGGCATGAATGGGATCTGGTGGTGATCGCCGGGTTGCAGGACGGCTTGTGGCCCAACACGATTCCGCGTGGAGGTGTGCTGGGCACCCAGCGGCTGCTCGACGTGATTGACGGTATCACCGCGGATGCCTCGGTGCGGGCGCCGCTGCTGGCCGAGGAGCGCCGGCTGCTGGTGGCGGCGACGGGCCGGGCCCGGCGCCGGTTGCTGGTGACCGCGGTGGATAGCGACACCGATGGGACGGGACAGGAGGCTGCGCTACCGTCAGCGTTCTTTTTCGAGATCGCTCAGTGGGCCACTGATGGAGGGGATCCCCATGCGGCGCAGCCGGTCTCAGCACCACGCGTGTTGTCGGCGGCGACGGTCGTCGGCCGGTTACGCGGTGTGGTGTGTGCACCCGACGGTGCCGTGGATGACACCGCTCGCGATTGTGCGGCAACGCAATTGGCCCGGTTGGCAAAAGCCGGTGTGCCGGGTGCCGACCCGGCCGAATGGCACGGCCTGATCCCGCTCAGCACAAGTGATCCGCTACGTGGCCCCAACGATCCCATCACGCTGACGCCGTCGACCCTGCAGACCCTCAACGACTGCCCGCTGCGCTGGCTGGCCGAACGGCACGGCGGGACCAACGCGCGCGAGCTGCGGTCAACCGTCGGCTCGGTGCTGCACGCACTGATCGCCGAACCGGCCAAAACCGAATCGCAACTGCTGGCCGAGCTGGACCGGGCTTGGGAGCATCTGCCCTTCGATGCGCAGTGGTATGCGGTCAACGAGCTGGCCCGGCATCGAGCCATGATCCAGGCATTCGTCGAGTGGCGAGCGCAAACTCGATGCGAGCTGACCGAGGTCGGCGTCGAGGTTGACGTTGACGGAGTCCTGCCGACGCCCGGCGATGACGGCGGCGAAATCCGGCTGCGCGGCCGGGTCGACCGGCTAGAACGCGACGGGGCCGGCCGGTTGGTAATCGTCGACGTCAAAACCGGCAAAACACCGGTCAGTAAGGACGACGCCCAACAACATGCCCAGCTGGCGATGTATCAGCTCGCGGTGGCCGAAGGCATCATGCCTGACACCGCGTCTGAGGAGCCGGGCGGCGCGCGGCTGGTCTACGTCGGCAGGAGCGGAGCCGCGGGAGCCGTCGAACGCGAGCAGGATCCAATGACACCGGCCACCCGAGACGAATGGCGCAAGCTGGTCCGGCAGGCGGCCGAAGCGACCGCTGGGCCGCAGTTCATTGCCCGGCGCAACGACGGTTGCGCGCACTGCCCGATACGACCGTCATGCCCGGCCCACGCCGACGGGGCAGCGCCGTGACTGGATCTGTGGGTGGTGACCCGCTTCGCCCGGCTCCGCCGCGCTCGCGATCACCACGGGCAACGGCGCGTTACAGCCCGACCGAATTAGCCCGCGCGCTTGGGCTTTTCCCGCCCACCGCCGAACAGGCCGCCGTCATCGCGGCGCCGCCGGGCCCGCTGGTCGTCATCGCCGGGGCAGGCGCCGGCAAAACCGAAACGATGGCCGCGCGGGTGGTGTGGCTCGTCGCCAACGGCTACGCCGAACCCGGCCAGGTGCTGGGATTGACGTTCACCCGCAAGGCCGCGGGTCAGCTGCTGCGCCGTGTGCGGTCCCGGCTTGCGCGGTTGGCCGGCATCGGCTTGGGCGGGGGTGGCCCGGAAGCCGTCGAACCGTTGGGCACCCCGGTGGTCAGCACCTACCACGCCTTCGCCGGCTCGCTGCTGCGTGACTACGGGCTGTTGTTACCCGTCGAACCCGACACCCGATTGCTCAGCGAGACCGAGCTGTGGCAGCTGGCCTTCGATGTCGTCAACGGATTCGGCGGCGAACTGCGCACCGACAAGGCGCCGTCCGCGGTCACCTCGATGGTGCTAAGGCTGTGGGGTCAGCTCGCTGAGCACTTGGTGGACACGCAGCAGCTCCGCGATACCCATGTGGAGCTGGAACGGCTGATTCATTGCCTGCCGGCGGGTCCCCACCAGCGCGACCGTGGCCCCAGCCAGTGGCTGCTGCGGTTGCTGGCGACCCAGACCGAGCGCGCCGAGCTGGTGCCGCTGCTTGACGCGCTGCAGGAGCGTATGCGCGCCGCGAAAGTGATGGACTTTGGTGCGCAAATGGCTTGCGCGGCACGGCTGGCGGCGACTTTCCCGCAGGTCGGTCAGGACCTGCGAAACCGCTATCGGGTCGTGCTGCTCGACGAGTACCAAGACACCGGGCACGCTCAGCGCGTCGCGCTGTCGGCACTGTTCGGGGGCGGCTGCAACGATGGAGACGACGGGTTGGCGCTGACGGCCGTCGGTGACCCGATTCAGTCGATCTACGGCTGGCGCGGCGCCTCGGCGACGAACCTGCCGCGGTTCACCACCGACTTCCCGCGATCCGACGGCACTCCCGCGCCGGTCCTGGAGCTGCGGACCAGCTGGCGCAACCCGCCCCGGGCCCTGCAGGTCGCCAACGCCATTTCGGCGGAGGCGCGACGACGATCGGTTGCGGTGCGAGCGCTGCGCTCGCGCCCGGACGCGCCGCCCGGCACCGTCCGCTGCGCCTTGCTTCCCGACGTGCGGGCCGAACGCGAGTGGATCGCGGACCACCTATACGCGCATTGCCAGCGCGCCCAGGTGGACGGGGTCAGCCCACCGACCGCCGCGGTACTGGTGCGCCGCAACGCCGACGCCGCACCCATCGCGGATGTCTTGCGCGCCCGCGGAATTCCGGTCGAGGTTGTCGGCCTGGCCGGCTTGCTGTCCATCCCCGAGGTGGCCGACGTGGTCGCGATGCTGCGGCTGGTCGCCGATCCCACGGCCGGTGCGGCCGCGATGCGGGTGTTGACCGGTCCACGATGGCGCCTGGGTGCCCGGGATATCGCCGCGCTGTGGCGTCGCGCGCGGGCGCTCGGTGGGGGACTACCCGCAGGTGAGGCGCCGACGCCCGACTCGATCGCGATGGCAGCAGGTCCCGACGCCGACACCGCCTGTCTGGCCGACGCGATCGGCGATCCCGGCCCGGCCGGCTCGTATTCGGTTGCGGGATATGAGCGCATCCGCACACTGGCCGGCGAATTGAGGGCGCTGCGCGGCCATCTCGGTCATTCCCTTCCGGACCTGGTCGCCGAGATGCGCCGCGTGCTGGGCGTCGACTGCGAAGTTCGGGCCGCGGCTTCCTCGGTTCAGGCCGCTGCGCCCTGGTCGGGAGCGGAGCACCTCGACGCGTTCGCCGATGTGGTCGCCGGCTACGCCGAACGCGCAAGTGCTACGGCGACGACGCCGTCGGTCGCGGGCCTGCTGTCCTACCTGGATGTGGCCGAGGTGGTCGAGAACGGATTGCCCCCCGCCCAGTTGACGGTTGCCCGCGACCGGGTCCAGGTGCTCACGGTGCACGCCGCAAAAGGTTTGGAGTGGCAGGTGGTGGCGGTGGCACATTTGTCAGGGGGAGTATTCCCGTCCACGGCGTCGCGGGGCACTTGGCTTACCGACGCCGCCGAGCTGCCGCCGCTGCTGCGCGGCGACCGTGCTTCGGCGGGTGCACTCGGCATACCGGTGCTGGATGCCTCGGATGTCACCAATCGAAAGCAGCTGTCGGACAATATCTCTGCCCATCGCCGTCAGCTCGAGCAGCGGCGCGTCGATGAGGAGCGCCGACTGTTGTACGTGGGCATCACGCGGGCCGAGGACACCCTGCTGGTGTCCGGCCATCACTGGGGTTGCACCGGAATCAAGCCGCGCGGTCCGTCGGATTTCCTGTGCGAACTCAAGGACGTGATCGACCATTCGGCCGCGGCTGGTGATCCCTGCGGGGTGGTGGAACAGTGGGCACCTGCGCCCGCCGACGGTGAACGAAACCCGCTGCGCGACAATATTATCGAGGCGATTTGGCCCGCGGATCCATTGGCAGGACGACGCGACGATGTCGAACGGGGGGCGGCGCTGGTGGCAGCGGCGATGTCGGCCGGCCCGGCCCGCTCAGACGCCGACGTCGACGACTGGGCGGCCGACGTTGATGCGCTGTTGGCAGAGCGTGCACGTGCCGGGCAACCGCCTGCTCGCACGCTGCCCAGCCAGTTGTCGGTCAGCGGTCTGGTGGACCTGGCCCGAGACCCGACGGGTGCGGCGCAGCGGCTGATGCATCGGCTGCCAACGCGTCCGGACCCGCATGCGTTGCTGGGCAACGCGTTTCATGCCTGGGTCCAGCAGTTCTACGGCGCGGAGCGGCTGTTCGATCTCGGCGACCTGCCAGGTGCGGCGGACTCCGACGTCGGCGACACCGAGGAGTTGGCGGCGTTGCAGGCGGCCTTCGGGGTATCGCGGTGGGCGGCCCGCACACCCATCGCGGTCGAGGTGCCGTTCGAAATGCCCATCGGCGATACCGTGGTGCGCGGCCGCATCGACGCCGTGTTCGCCGACGCCGACGGCGGCGCGACTGTAGTGGACTGGAAGACCGGTGAGCCGCCGCATGGACCGGAAGCCATGCGGCAGGCCGCTGTCCAGCTCGCCGTGTACCGCTTGGCGTGGGCCGCTTTGTCTGGGCGCCCGGAATCATCGGTGCGCGTCGCCTTCTACTACGTGCGCACCGGAGTCACCGTCGTCCCCGACGAGCTGCCCGATCCCGCCGAGCTGACCGGATTGCTGGCTGATTCCGTCGGCGGCCACAGGTGATCGTGGTTACATATGTGTCGTGCGCTGGGTTAAGGCGATGACGGACTGTCGTGCGCGGCGGTAGGCTGCGGCGGCTGAGCGGTTTCGATGAGACGCTGGCCGCCCAGCCGGGTCACCTCCTGGTCGGTGTTCTGCGTATTCCCGAAGACCACGCCAGCCCGGTGCGCGTGATCACGCGCCGAATGGTGATCGCTGTGGTGGTGTTGTTCGCCGCCACCTTGGTCGTCTACCTGGACCGAAGCGGTTACCGCGACGTGCGGGGCGACCGGCTGACCTTCCTGGACTGCCTTTACTTCGCGGCGGTGTCGCTATCGACGACCGGTTACGGTGACATCACCCCGTACTCCGAGGCCGCGCGTTTGGTCAACACCGTGGTCTTTACCCCGCTGCGGATCGCGTTCCTGGCCGTATTGGTCGGCACAACGCTCGAGGTGCTGTCCGAGCGGTCCCGGCAGGCATGGAAGATCCAGCGTTGGAGGAGCAGAGTGCGCAACCACACCATCTTGATCGGCTATGGCACCAAGGGCAAAGCGGCGGTTGTCGCCATCCTGGGTGATGAGGGCGCCCAGGGCGAGATCGTCGTCGTCGACACCGATCGGACCGCCCTCGAGCACGCCGCGACGGCCGGCTTGGTCACCGTGCACGGCGACGCCACCAAATCCGACGTGCTGCGGCTGGCCGGAGCCCAACACGCGGCCTCGATCATCGTCGCCACCGGCCGCGACGACACCGCGGTACTGGTCACCTTGACCGCCCGCGAGCTTTCGCCCAAGGCCAAGATCGTGGCGTCGATCCGCGAGGCCGAGAACCAACACCTGTTGCAGCAATCAGGCGCGGACTCGGTGGTGGTCTCCTCGGCGACAGCAGGCCAGCTGCTCGGCCTTGCCACCACCACGCCCAGCGTCGTGGAGATGATCGAGGATCTGCTGACTCCGCACGCCGGGCTGGCTATCGCCGAACGCGAGGTCGAGCAGACCGAGGTCGGCGGATCCCCACGGCATCTGAGCGACATCGTGCTGGGTGTGGTGCGCGACGGTCACCTGCTGCGCATCGGTGCACCCGAGGTGGACGCCATTGAGGCCTCCGACCGGCTGCTCTACATCCGACACGTGAGCCACTAGTGGCGATCGCAAGCGCGGCGGAGCCGGGCGCAGCGGGTCGCCACCAGAGGGGTCTAGTGGGTCGTGACGAGGGCACTGGGGCCTAGCGTGGACTTCCAGCTGCAAAGTGTTCCATTACTGTCGCGCGTCGGCGCCGATCGGGCCGATAACCTGCGCACCGATGTCGAGGCGGCTATAGCGGGGTGGGCGGATGCGGCCCTACTGCGCGTGGATTCCCGTAATCAGGTGCTAGTCGCCAACGGCAGGGTGGTGCTCGGCTCGGCGGCCGCGCTGGCCGACAAACCGCCGCCGGACGCGGTATTCCTCGCCCGCATCGAGGGTGGCCGCCATGTCTGGGCCGTCCGAGGTGCGCTGGAAGCGCCCGAGGATCTCGACGTGCAAGCCGAGGTGCTGAACCTCCGCAGCCTTGGCCCGATCCTCGACGACACCAGCAGCCAACTGGTGTCGTCGGCGATCGCGCTATTGAATTGGCATGACAAGGCACGATTTAGCGCAGCGGACGGCTCACCGACGAAACTGGCCAGGGCGGGCTGGGCACGAGTCAACCCGGTCACCGGTCATGAAGAGTTCCCGCGCATCGACCCCGCGGTGATCTGCCTCGTCCATGACGGCGGCGATCGTGCGGTGCTGGCTCGCCAGGCGGTGTGGCCCGAGCGGATGTTCTCGCTGCTGGCCGGGTTCGTCGAGGCCGGCGAGTCGTTCGAAGTCTGCGTCGTGCGAGAGATCCGCGAGGAGATCGGCCTGACCGTCCGCGATGTGCGTTACCTGGGCAGCCAGCCCTGGCCTTTCCCGCGTTCGCTGATGGTCGGCTTCCATGCCATCGGTGACCCGGACCAGGAGTTCTCGTTCAACGACGGCGAGATCGCCGAGGCGGCTTGGTTCACCCGCGATGAGGTGCGCGCAGCGCTGGAAGCCGGCGATTGGAGCAGCGCATCGACCTCGAAACTGCTGCTGCCCGGGTCGATCTCGATCGCCCGCGTGATCATCGAATCGTGGGCGGCGCTCGATTGAAGCGGCCACAGCATCACTATCAGCCGGCGACCTCGGCGAGCTTTGCTTCGACCTCGCCCGCGCTGGGGTTGGTCAGTGTCGACCCGTCAGCGAACTTCACCGTCGGAACCGTCTTGTTGCCGCCGTTGACCGAGCCAACGAATTCCGCGGCTGTGCGGTCGTCTTCGATGTCAACCTCGTCGTAGGAGATTCCGTTCGCCTTGAGCACTGTCTTGAGCCGATGGCAATAGCCGCACCATGACGTCGTGTAAATGGTGAGCGGAGCATTGGTCATAGCCCGTTAACGTAGCCTCGCGACGATGCATTCCGTGCGGCGGGCGGGAAGAAACGGCGTGGCGACATACCGGGTTTGTCGGCCACCGCTGCCAAGATGGACGCCATGCCGATGGTCGCAGACCCAATGACCGCCGGACTGGACGACGAGCAGCGCGAAGCCGTGCTCGCTCCGCGCGGACCTGTCTGTGTGCTTGCGGGAGCCGGAACGGGCAAGACCCGCACCATTACTCACCGGATCGCCCAGCTCGTCGCGAGCGGTCACGTCGCGGCCGGCCAGGTGCTGGCGGTCACTTTCACCCAGCGTGCCGCGGGGGAGATGCGCTCGCGATTGCGGGCGCTCGGTGCCGCCGCGCTGACTGGTTCCGGTGTCGGGGCCGTGCAGGCCCTGACCTTTCACGCGGCCGCACACCGTCAGCTCCGGTATTTCTGGCCGCGGGTGATCGGTGACACCGGCTGGCAGCTGCTGGACAGCAAGTTCGCCGTCGTTGCCCGGGCGGCCAGCCGAATTAGGCTGAATACCAGCACCGATGATGTGCGCGACTTGGCCGGCGAGATCGAGTGGGCCAAGGCATCGCTGATCGGCCCCGAGGAGTACTCGGCCGCAGTGGCCGCCGCCGGTCGCGACATCCCGATGGACGCCGAAAAAATCGCGGGCGTCTACGTCGCGTACGAGGCCCTCAAAGTCCGCGACGAATCGGTCACACTGCTCGACTTCGACGACCTGCTGCTGCACACCGCGGCCGCCATCGAGAACGACGGCGTCGTGGCCGAGGAGTTCCGAGACCGCTACCGCTGCTTCGTCGTCGACGAGTACCAGGACGTGACCCCGTTGCAGCAGCGGGTCCTCTCGGCCTGGTTGGGCGATCGAGACGACCTGACCGTCGTCGGCGACCCCAACCAGACCATCTACTCGTTCACCGGGGCCTCACCTCGCTTCCTGCTCGACTTCTCGCGGCGGTTCCCGGACGCCACCGTGGTGCGCCTGGAGCGCGACTACCGCTCCACTCCACAGGTGGTATCGCTGGCCAACCAGGTGATCGCCGCGGCCCGGGGCCGGGTCGCGGGCAGCAAGCTGCAGCTGTCCGGCCAACGTGAACCGGGTCCGGCCCCGTCGTTCCACGAGCATCCCGACGAGACTGCCGAGGCTGCCGCGGTTGCGGCATCGATCGCCCGGCTGATCGAATCCGGCATCCCGCCATCCGAGATCGCGGTGCTCTACCGGGTCAACGCCCAGTCCGAGGTCTACGAAGAGGCGCTGACCGAGGCGGCGATCGCCTATCAGGTCCGCGGCGGCGAGGGTTTCTTTAGCCGTCAGGAGATCAAGCAGGCCCTGCTGGCGCTGCAACGTGCGGCCGAGCGTGGCGCCGACGGCCCATTGCCCGACGTGGTCCGCGGGGTCCTGGAACCGCTGGGCCTGACGGCCGAGGAACCGGTCGGCTCGCGCGCGCGGGATCGCTGGGAGGCGCTCAACGCGCTGGCCGAGCTGGTTGACGACGAAGTCGCGCAGCGTCCACAGCTGGAACTTCCTGGGCTGCTGGCCGAGCTCCGGACGCGGGCCGACGCGCGGCACCCGCCGGTGGTGCGGGGCGTCACGCTGGCCTCACTGCACGCCGCCAAGGGACTCGAGTGGGATGCGGTGTTTTTGGTCGGATTGGCCGACGCCACGCTTCCCATCTCGCACGCGTTGGCGCACGGTCCCGAGAGCGAACCCGTCGAGGAAGAGCGTCGGCTGCTCTACGTCGGAATCACCAGAGCCAGAGTTCATTTGGCGCTCAGTTGGGCGCTGGCACGGAGTCCCGGCGGACGCCAGAGCCGTAAGCCGTCGCGGTTCCTCAACGGTATTGCGCCGCAGACGCGTCAAGATCCGGCGCCGAGCAAATCCCGGCGCAGCCGGGGCGCCGCGACCCGCTGCCGGATCTGCAACAACAACCTCACCACGCCGGCCGCGGTCATGCTGCGGCGGTGTGAAACATGTGCCGGCGACGTCGACGAGGAGTTGTTGCTGCAGCTCAAGGCTTGGCGGCTGGACATCGCCAGGGAACAAAAGGTGCCCCCGTACATCGTCTTCTCCGACAACACGCTGATCGCGATCGCCGAGATGATGCCCGGCGACGACGCGGCCCTGATCTCGATTCCAGGTATCGGCGCTCGCAAGCTGGAGCAATACGGGTCCGAGGTGCTGGAGTTGGTTCGCGCCCGCGCCTGAGAAGCAAACGCGCAGGTCAAAAATCGTTTGTCACCGGCGACTGCTACCGTCTACTCTCGAAACGCACCCTGCTGGCTGTGATGATGGTTGGCATCGGCAGGCAATACAAGCAACACGAGAGGAGGCGGCCACGATGATCACTATGAATGCTCTCGGCGTAGGCGTGGCCGGCGCGGCGCCAACCGCGGGAACCTCCCATGCCACCGCCGCCGCTATGACGGCGGCCGCGGGTAAGCACCGCGTCGCCGCCGCGACTGACGCGTCCGTGGATCGGGGCTATACGTAAGCGCTACGTAACCAGCCCGGTTTTCACCAGATGGCCACGGACCCGAAGTCACAAGGATCCGTGGCCACAGTTTTTGGGTTAGCAGCCTCTCAACCTGGTCCGGATCACCGAAGAAGGACAGCCACCAGACCAGGAAGCAGGTGACCAGGACATGTCGGCACTGACGGTCCCCAGACAGCCGCTGCCCGAGTTGCCGTGTCATGCCGATGACCCCGACCTGTGGTTCGCCGACACCCCAGCCGACCTGGAGCGCGCCAAGATGCTCTGCGCGGCCTGCCCGATCCGGCGCCAGTGCCTGGCGGAGGCGCTGGAACGGGCCGAACCGTGGGGGGTGTGGGGTGGTGAGATTTTCGATCGAGGCTCGATCGTGAGTCGCAAACGTCCCCGCGGACGTCCGCGCAAGGGGTTGAGTCCCGCCGCGGCCTAGGCGGTATCAGACAACGGCGGCGTCGGGCTCGGCGAAACCGGGGACCAGCTCCTCCGAGAGTGCCTTGATCGGCACGTGGGCATCCAGCTGGCAGAGAATCGCGGCCACCGACATGATCACCCGCATCGGGATCACCAGCTTGGGCGGTAGGTCCATCTGCCGGGCTGTCCTGATCTGCGACACCGACTTGTCCATCTCGATGGCGGTCATTCTCTGCAGCCACCTACGGGTGTAGTGGAAGACCTCGACCTCGATGGGCTCGACGTACTGGCGCAGCATCTCATCGATGTCGCGCACCGACACCTGCTGGCCCTTCTGGATGAAGCCGGCCTTCTCCATCGTCGGCAACAGCAGGTCATAGTTCTTCTCACGCGCCAACCGAATGGTCATCCCCAGCTCGATCGGAAAACCGCCGGGCATAGGTGCGACGGCGCCGAAGTCGATGACGCCCATCCGACCGTCGGGGAGCAGCATGAAGTTGCCCGGGTGGGCGTCGCCGTGCAACATCTCCAGCCGGCGCGGCGCGTCGAAGGTGAGCTCGAGGAGCCGGGTGCCGATCAGGTCGCGCTGCTTGGGGGTTCCGTGGCGGATGATCTCGGCCATCGGCACGCCCTGCATCCATTCCTGAATCACCACCTTCGGCGAGCTGGCCACGACGTGTGGCACCGCGAAGTGCGGGTGGTTGTCATATGCCTTGGCGAATGCGCGCTGGTTGTCGGCCTCCAGCCGGTAGTCGAGTTCCATTTCGGTGCGCTCGATCAGCTCGTCGACCACGCCTTGAATGTCGGCGCCCGGAGCGAGCTGTTTGGCCACCCCGACCATCCGCTGCATGGTCTTGAGGTCGGCCCGCAGTGCCTCGTCGGCACCCGGGTACTGGATCTTGACGGCCACGTCGCGGCCATCGGACCACACCGCTTTGTGCACCTGGCCGATGCTGGCCGAGGCCACCGGGGTGTCGTCGAAAGAACTGAATCGGTCTCGCCATTTGGTGCCCAGCTGTGCGTCGAGCACCCGGTGCACCTTGTTGGCAGGCAGTGGCGGGGCGTCCTTCTGTAGCTTCGTCAACGCTTCGCGATACGGCTCGCCAAACTGCTCGGGAATCGCGGCTTCCAGCACCGACAGGGCCTGCCCGACCTTCATCGCCCCGCCCTTGAGCTCGCCCAGGACGGTGAACAACTGATTGGCGGCCTTCTCCAGCAGCTCGGCCTGGACCTCGTCTTTCGACTTGCCGGTCAGCCGTTTGCCGAATCCGAGCGCTGCCCTGCCGGCAAAACCGACCGGGATGGTGGCCAGCTTCGCGTTACGTGCGGCGCGGCCACGCTTGATGTCTGCCACACACCCATCATCCATGACGGTTAGCCCGCCGAGGTGTTGATCCGGCAACAACCGATGCGTGTCCGAAGGGTGGTACCGAAAAGCCACGGCAGCAAAACAATCGCAAGCACCGGGATGAGCGCACCTTGGATGAGGACGTTCTCGACGCCCTGGCCAGAGCGTATGCATCAATCTCGACGAACGTTCCGGAGGCAGGGGCCACTGGGGTAGATCGGGGATCGGGTTGGCGGCGCGCGGTCAGCAGGAGCACAGCGGATGTCTGGTCCAGTGACGCGCCACGATGCAGCCCGCGTTGAGGTCAAATTCCAACGTGGCGTTCAGCGCGGGCGGCGGCCCGGGATCGGGTACCGCCTCCTGCCCGCGCACCGCCGCGATCACGCGGTTCACCTGGCTGAGCGCCAGCGCTGCCGTCGCGAGCAGGGTGGCCCGGTCGGCCACCCCGACGGTGTCCCGCAGCTGGGCGGCGATGGCCGGCCACGCGGCGTCGCGGTCGCTGCGGTGCAGGTCCGCGCAGCCTAGACAGCTGGTCACCCCAGGGATGACGAGCGGCCCCACCAGCCCGGTGCCGTCACGCACCCGGACGGGAAGATGCGGGACGCCCCGGCTGTGCAGGTCGCGCACCATGCGAGGGTCCGCGACGAGGGAGTCCGACAACACCACAAGGTCGACGGCGGCGGAAGTGACCGCAGCATGCGACTGGCTGCTATGCGCGATCCGGGCGCCCGAGCAGCGCAGCGCCTCTACGAGCAGGTCCGACAACGGTCCGCGGCCGTGCACCCGGATCGACGCGGCCCGGCCGCGGGACTGCCGGCAACCGCGGGTCGCGACCCCTGCGCCAACCAGCTGCGCGACGAGGTTTGCCAGGTCGTCATCGTCCACCGGGCCGCGGCCGGCGGCCTGCCGCTGCAACTCGGTTATCGGTATCGGTGAGCGCATGGACCGCAGCAGCGCGGCCAACTGCGCGGCGGTCAGGCCGGACGGTGGACGCACCAACACGGCACGGCGCGGATCCCAGCCCACCTGCACAGCACCGTCTGGTCGCAGCAGCACCGGCATCGCCGGGTCCAGCGCGTACAGGGAGGGCACGGCCCGCGGCATGCCTTGAGACTGTGCCACGCCGGGCGCCGGCGGCCCGATCAGCTATCCACAGAACCGCCGGGGCCGGGGTCGTCGCGGTCGCTGTCTCGCTCGAGTTCGGCGATTGCCTCATCGATACCGCTGGTGTCGCCGCCAATGATCCGGTCGATGAAGCCGGCCGGGTCGTCGAGATCGTCCGCGCTGGGCAACAGATCCGGGTGTTGCCAGATGGCGTCGCGCGCGTCGGCACCGGCGGCCTGCGTCAGGCGCTCCCACAGCGCGGCGGCCTCCCGCATCTTGCGGGGCCGCAGCTCCAGTCCGACCAGTGTGGCGAACGTCTGTTCCGCCGGGCCGCCGCTGGCCCGGCGTCGGCGCAGTGTCTCGCCGAGCGCTGCCGCGCCCGGAATTCGCTCGCCCAGGGCCGCGGTCACCACCACCTGCACCCAGCCCTCGACCAGCGCGAGCAACGTCTCGAGCCGTTCCAGGGCCTGCGTCTGCGCCGGTGTCGCCTTGGGTTCGAAAACTCCCTGACCCAGCAGGTTTTCGATGGCCGAGGGATCCGACAGCGTGGCTGGGTTGAAGTCGCGTGCCAGCTCCTCGATACCGGTCATGTCGATCTTTATGCCCTTGGCGTAGGCCTCTACGGCGCCCAGCAATTGACTGGCCAGCCACGGCACGTGGCTGAACAGCCGGTGGTGCGCGGCCTCACGGGCGGCCAGAAACGTCAGGATCTCGCTGCGCGGCAGCTCGAGTCCGGCGGCGAAGGACTCAAGGGCATCCGGCAGTATCGCGGCCACCCCCTTGGGCCCCAGCGGCAGACCGATATCGGTCGAGGTCACCACCTCGCGGGACAACCGGCCCAGCGCCTGGCCGAGCTGCGAGCCGAACGCCATGCCGCCCATCTGCGACATCATCGACAGCAGCGGGCCGGCCATGCTCTTGGCCTCCTCGGGCAGTGACGACGCCCACACAGTCGAGATCTGTTCGGCCATCGGATCGCACAGCCGTTTCCAGGTCTCCATGGTGTTGTTGACCCAGTCGTTGGGGCTCCAGCCTTCCGCCTTGCTGGTGCCAGCCGGCAGTGCGGTGGCCCCGTCCAGCCAGGTCTCGGCCAGGTGCACCGCATCGGCGATCGCCGCGTGCGTCGTCGCCGGGATCGGCGCGACAAACCCGATCGAATTCGACGCGACTCGGCCCGCCAGGTCGTAGTTGATTGGGCCTGACTGTGTGCCCGCGGCCATCGCGGTGCCCGCGCTGCTGAACATCTGGCCCAGCTGGGTGAAGATCTGTCCCAGGTCGCCCATGCCGAAGTCCCCACTGATGCCGAACGCGGCTAGCGGGTCCGACGCGCTTGACCCGGAATCGGGATCATTCTTTCCGTGCTTGTCGCGCCCCGACTCATCTTTTGGGGAGTCGTCTCCGGAGGAGAAGCCGAAAGGCGGGTCAGCCATAACGTCAACGGTACTCACAGGCCGAACAGAACGCGCGAACTCCGGTCACGCTCGTAGCTGAACCAGCCTTAGCCGGGTCCGTCTAGTGTAAGCGGCGTGAACAGGCGGATTCTGACCTTGATGGTCGCGCTGGCGCCGATAGTGGTATTCGGCGTGTTGCTCGCGGTGGTGACGGTGCCGTTTGTGTCGCTGGGCCCTGGCCCCACCTTCGATACGCTCGGTGAGGTCGACGGCAAGCAGGTAGTTGCGATTCAGGGCACCCAAACTCACCCGACATCAGGTCACCTCAACATGACGACGGTGTCCCAGAGCGACGATCTGACCTTGGGCCAGGCCCTGACACTGTGGCTTTCGGGCCAACAACAGCTGGTACCCCGCGACCTCGTCTACCCGCCGGGGAAGTCGCGGGACGACGTTGACAAGGCCAACAACGCTGATTTCAAGAACTCCGAGGACAGCGCCGAGTATGCCGCGTTGGGATATTTGAAATACCCGGCCGCGGTGACCGCCGCGACGGTCAGCGATCCCGGTCCGTCGGCGGGCAAGCTGAAGGCCGGTGATGCGCTGGACGCGGTCGACGGCACCCCGGTGGCCAATGTCGAGCAGTTCACGTCGTACCTGAAGAAAACCAAGCCCGGCCAGGTGGTCACCATCGACTATCGGCGCAAAAATGAGCCAGCCGGCACCGTACAGATCACACTGGGCACCAATAAAGATCGCGACTACGGCTACCTGGGTGTTGCAGTGCTCGACGCGCCGTGGGCGCCGTTCGCGGTGGACTTCAACCTCGCCAATGTGGGCGGCCCCTCGGCGGGACTCATGTTCAGTCTGGCGGTCGTCGACAAGCTCACCACCGGTGACTTGGTGGGGTCGACGTTCGTCGCCGGCACGGGCACGATCGGCGTCGACGGCAAGGTGGGCCCCATCGGCGGCATCACGCACAAGATGGTCGCTGCCCGCGCTGCCGGCGCCACGGTGTTTTTGGTACCGGCCAAGAACTGCTACGAGGCGAGCTCCGACCAGCAGACCGGCTTGCGATTGGTCAAGGTCGAGACCCTCAGTCAAGCGGTGGACGCGCTGCACGCGATGACGTCGGGCGGCCAGCTGCCGAGCTGCTAGTCCGGCGACAATGCGGAATGCGACTCGAGCCCGCAATCGAAGCGTGCCGCGGTGCGTAGAGTTGTGACCGTCTACACATTTGAGCAGGGAGCGTAGCTAGTGGGGATGCGGCCCACCGCGAGGATGCCGAAATTGACTCGGCGTAGCCGGATTCTGATCCTGATCGCACTGGGTGTGATCGCGTTGTTGCTAGCCGGTCCGCGATTGATCGACGCTTACGTCGACTGGTTGTGGTTTGGTGAGCTCGGCTACCGCTCCGTGTTCACGACCGTGCTGTTTACCCGCCTCGTGGTGTTCCTGGTGGCCGGAGTGCTGGTCGGCGGCATCGTGTTCGCCGGGCTCGCGGTGGCCTACCGCACCCGACCCGTCTTCGTACCGAGCAGCGACAACGACCCGGTAGCGCGGTATCGCGCCCTCGTGATGTCGCGGCTGCGGCTAATGGGCATTGGAATCCCCGCCGCGATCGGTCTGCTGGCCGGCACCGTCGCGCAGAGCTACTGGGTTCGGATCCAGCTGTTCTTGCACGGCGGTGACTTCGGGATCAAGGACCCACAGTTCGGCAAGGACCTCGGCTTCTACGCGTTCGAGTTGCCGTTCTACCGGCTGGTGCTGAGCTACATGTTCGTCGCGGTGTTTCTGGCGTTCGTGGCGAACCTGGTGGCGCACTATATCTTCGGCGGCATCCGGTTGTCCGGACGTGCGGGTGCGGTGAGCCGCGCGGCGCGTATCCAGTTGGTCACCCTGGTCGGCTTACTGGTGCTGCTCAAGGCCCTTGCCTATTGGCTGGATCGGTATGAGCTGCTGTCGCATACGCGTGGCGGCAAGCCGTTCACCGGTGCCGGGTACACCGATATCAACGCCGTACTGCCGGCCAAGCTGATCCTGATGGCGATCGCGCTGATTTGCGCGGCGGCCGTGTTCTCCGCGATCACCCTGCGGGACTTGCGGATTCCCGCCATCGGGCTGGTTCTGTTGTTGCTGTCATCGTTGATCATAGGCGCCGGCTGGCCGTTGATCGTCGAACAGATCAGCGTCAAGCCCGACGCGGCTCGGAAGGAAAGCGAGTACATCGGGCGAAGTATCCTCGCGACGCGGCAAGCCTATGGTCTGACCGAAGACGTGGTGAGCTACCGCAATTACAATGGCGACGCGGCGGCAAACGCCCAGCAGGTAGCCACCGATCGCGCCACCACCTCCAACATCCGGCTGCTCGACCCGACGATCATCAGCCCGGCGTTCACCCAGTTCCAGCAGGGCAAGAACTTCTACTACTTCCCCGACCAGCTCTCCATCGACCGCTATCTCGACCGCAACGGCGCCTTGCGCGACTACGTCGTCGCCGCCCGCGAACTCAACCCGGACCGGTTGATCGACAACCAACGCGACTGGATCAACCGGCACACCGTTTATACGCACGGCAACGGCTTCATCGCATCACCGGCCAACACCGTGCGCGGTATCGCCAACGACCCGAATCAGAATGGCGGCTACCCCCAGTTCCTGGTCAACGTCGTCGGGGCCAACGGCAGCGTGGTGTCCGACGGGCCGGCACCGCTGGATCAGCCGCGGGTCTACTTCGGTCCGGTGATCTCCAACACTGCGGCCGACTATGCGATCGTCGGGAAGAACGGCGATGACCGGGAATACGACTACGAGACCAACACCGAAACCAAGAGATACACCTACACCGGAAGCGGCGGAGTCGCGATCGGTAACTGGCTATCCCGCAGCGTGTTCGCCGCGAAGTTCGCCGAGCGAAACTTCTTGTTCTCCACCGTGATCGGCTCGAACAGCAAGATCCTGTTCAACCGCGATCCCGCGCAGCGGGTAGAGGCGGTGGCGCCGTGGCTGACGACCGACAGCGCCGTGTACCCCGCGATCGTCAACAAGCGACTGGTGTGGATCCTCGACGGCTACACCACCCTGGACAACTACCCGTACTCCGAACTCACCTCGCTGTCGTCAGCGACGGCGGATTCGACCGAGGTGGCTTTCAACCGGCTGGCCCCCGACAAGCAGGTCTCCTACATCCGTAACTCGGTGAAGGCCACGGTGGACGCATACGACGGCACCGTCACGCTTTACCAGCAGGACGAACAGGATCCGGTGCTCAAAGCCTGGATGCAGGTCTTCCCCGGCACGGTCAAGCCCAAGACCGACATCACACCCGAACTCGCCGAGCATCTGCGTTATCCCGAAGACCTCTTCAAGGTGCAGCGGATGCTGCTGGCCAAATACCACGTCAACGACCCCGTGACATTCTTCAACACCTCGGACTTCTGGGACGTGCCGCTGGATCCGAATCCGACAGCCAGCAGCTATCAGCCGCCCTACTACATCGTCGCGAAAAACCTTGCCAAGGGCGATAATTCAGCGTCATACCAGCTGACCAGTGCGATGAACAGGTTCAAGCGCGACTACCTGGCCGCCTACATCAGCGCCAGCTCCGATCCCGCGACGTACGGCAAGATCACCGTGTTGACCATCCCTGGACAGGTCAACGGGCCCAAACTGGCCAATAACGCGATCACCACCGACACTGCGGTATCACAAGACCTCGGTGTGATCGGGCGTGACAACCAAAACCGGATCAAGTGGGGCAACTTGCTGACGCTGCCGGTAGCACAAGGCGGGCTGCTGTACGTGGAACCCGTCTATGCTTCACCGGGCGCGAGCGACGCAGCGTCGTCGTACCCGCGCCTGATCCGGGTAGCCATGATGTACAACGACAAAATCGGTTACGGCCCCACCGTGGGCGACGCCCTCACCGGGTTATTCGGGCCCGGTGCGGCTGCCGCCGCAACCGGCATCGAACCCACCGATATCGGTGCAGTGCCGAACCCGAACCCGCCTGCGAGCCCGCCAACACCGGCTGGTGGACCGGGGACTTCACCGGCGCCGGTGGCGGTAGTGCCGCCGGCTCCCGATGGGGCGGTCACCTTGTCCCCGACCAAGGCCGCTGCGCTGCAAGAGATCCAGGCGGCTATCGGCGCGGCGCGCGATGCGCAGAAGAAGGGTGATTTTGCCGCATACGGTTCAGCGTTGCAGCGGCTTGACGACGCCATCACCAAGTTCAACAACACCAAATAGCTCTTCGCCAGCTGGATGGCCGGCGTCGCGCAGGGATAGCGTCGGGCCGTTGGGATAGCCGCGAGACGGGAGCTTTCCTAATGGGTCACGACGTCATTGTGGTCACCGGTGCGTCGAGCGGATTCGGTCGGCTGAGCGCCGAAGCGCTCGCCCTAGCGGGTCACACCGTCTACGCCTCAATGCGCGACACCGAGGGCCGCAACGCATCTCAGGTAGAAGCGGTCGGTTACTTCGCCAAGGACAACGGCGTTGACCTACGGGCCGTGGAGATGGACGTCCAGTCGCAGTCTTCGGTGGAGGCTGCGATTGAAAAGGTTTCAACGCCAACGGCCGCATCGATGCGGTGGTACATAACGCAGGGCACATGGTGTTCGGGCCGGCTGAGGCGTTTACGCCGGAACAGCTGGCCGAACTCTACGACATCAACGTCGTGACCACCCAGCGAGTCAACCGGGCCGTGCTGCCGCACATGCGACGCCAGCAACACGGCCTTCTGGTGTGGATATCCAGCAGCAGCTCAGCCGGGGGCACGCCGCCTTACCTGGCGCCCTATTTCGCGGCCAAAGCCGCGATGGACGCGCTGGCAGTGGCCTATGCACGCGAGCTAACCCGGTGGGGCATCGAGACTTCCATTATCGTTCCCGGCGCATTCACCAGCGGCACCAACCACTTCGCGCGTGCCGGCTCGCCCGCCGACCAGACGGTGACCGATGAGTATGAGTTCGGACCCTACGCGGGTTTCGGACCCCGGGTCCAGGAAGCCTTCGACGCCATCGTGCCGCCGGACTCCGACGTGTCCGCGGTTGCCGACGCCGTCGTCAGCGTGGTCGACACTCCATTCGGGCAGCGTCCGTTTCGGGTTCACATCGACCCGGCCCAGGACGGTGCCGACGTCGGCTTCGCGGTGCTCGACCGGCTCAGGGTGGAGATGTTGCATCGCGTCGGACTGCACGACCTGCTGAAACCGGCCCGGTTGGTCTAGCAGGTGTCGCATTTTGTGGGAAAAGGGGCACGAAGAGCCACGGTAGATCGCGCCGTACACCCGCAGACTGGCTATAGCTGAACCAAGGAGATGATCATGGCCATACAGTCGATTGAATCCACCCACCACCCTGGCCTCTCCCGCCGCCGCGGAGCACACTAACCACAGGGAGTTCGCCATGACAACTTCGCTGTCCACCAACCGTCGTGAGGTCGACCAGATCCAGCCGTTCCACGCCCCGGCCAGCCTGTTTCAGGACCTGCAGGCGGTACTCGTCGACTTGATCGAGCTACACCTGCAAGGCAAGCAGGCTCACTGGAACCTCGTCGGAACGAATTTCCGGGACCTGCACCTGCAGCTCGACAGCATCGTCGACACCGCGCGCGAAGCCAGCGACACCATCGCCGAGCGGATGCGCGCCCTGGACGCGGTTCCCGACGGGCGTTCCGACACGGTCGTTGCGACGACAACCGTTCCAGCCATACCGCCAGGGCTGCTCGGCGTCACCGAAACGGTCGACATAATCAGCAACCGGATCTACGCCGTGGTGAGCACCTTCCGGACCGTGCACGACGATGTCGACGCCGCCGATCCCTCGACCGCCGACTTGCTACACGCCATCATCGATGACCTGGAAAAGGAGGCGTGGCTGCTCAAGTCGGAGAACGGGAAAGCCTGAACGATTCAAGGAAACTCGGCAGGAGGTATGGCGGGTGGTTGATGCGAATCGAACTGGGGGGAGTGGGCACGGCCGTCGGATGATGTGGCACGGCGTGTTCTTGTTCCTGATCGGACTGGTGACGGGCACGCAGGAGCGGCGCTTCAAGAACATGCGCATGGCGCTTTCCGCGCACCTCGAGGGCGTCATGAACGGCACCTTCCTGATGGCTTTGGGCGCCATATGGGACAACGTCGAACTCCCGCGATCCATCGAGCAAGCGGCGCGATGGACGGCGCTCTACGGCACGTATGGCAACTGGCTGTTCACCACTCTCGGTGCCGCGATGGGTACCGCCGTGGCGAATCCGATCTTGTCGGAGGGACACGTCGGAGAGCCATGGCAGGAGCGGGTTGTGGGTCTCGGCTTCAAGAGCATGCGCTACGCGTTCCTCACCTGCGTGGTGCTGGTTCTGGTGGGTCTCGCGCGTCGCAGAGCGGCGCAAGACATTGCCGCCGAATCGCCGGCTGAATCGCGCGATTCGGCGCTGGCGAGCGCGCAGTAGCCAATTCGACAGCGCCGCAACCAAACTGCCGAAGGAGACAGACGATGCGTTTGGTGGTCGCCATGACCGGAGCTACCGGCTCCGCTTTGGGCATCCGTTTACTGGAAGTTCTTGGGGCGCTGGCGGTCGAGACGCATTTGATTCTCAGCGACTGGGCACGGGCGACGATCAAGCTCGAGACAGACCACAGCGTCGAGCAGGTCCGAGCGCTGGCTTCGCACGCTTACAGTGCCCGTGATCTTGCCGCAGGCATTTCCAGTGGGTCGTTCCGCACGGATGGCATGGTCATCTGCCCGTGCAGCATGAAGACGTTGAGCGCCATCCGGATCGGCTTCAGCGACAACCTGATCACCCGCGCCGCCGACGTCACGCTGAAGGAACGCCGCCGGCTCGTTCTGGTCGCACGGGAGGCTCCCTTGAGCGAGATCCACCTGGAGAACATGCACTATCTGGCGCGCGCGGGTGCGGTGATCTTCCCGCCGACGGTGGCCTATTACGCGCGGCCCACCTCGGTTGAGGAGGTGACGAACTACGTGGTCGGCCGCGTCATCGATCAACTCGGGATCGAGCACTCCCTGATCAACCGCTGGAAGGACGATCAGCAACCGATCCCCGTGGCCGACGAACGACAACTCTTGGAAGCCGACGACTGGCCGACGCCAATCGACGGCAGGTCGAGTCGGCCGCTGCGGCCAGTGACGGGGACGCACGATCAGACCTCTTGCTAGAACGAGCCCCAAGTCGGGTGAGGAGAACAAATTGAGTACGGGGACAAGCCTGCCGGAAACCACAAGCGCGACCCAGCCGGCAGTCGGGGACGCGGGACCCGATCTGCGCAGCTGGCTGGCCACGCTCGAAGCCGCGGACCAGTTGCGCCGCATCACGGCCTCCGTCGACTGGGACCAGGAGATCGGCGCGATCACCCGCGCCAATCTTGCCCTCGGCGGCCCCGCGCTGTTGTTCGAGAACATCGTCGGCCACGAGCACACCCGGTGCCGGAAGTTCCTGACCTCGGGCATCGGCAACCCCCGCCAGATCCGGCTCATGCTGGGCCTGACCGAAGAAACCAGCGACGCGGCCGTCGTGCGTCACCTCAGGGAGGCCTTCAAGAAACCCGTCCCGCCGCGGGTGGTCGAGACCGGCCCGATCAAGGAGAACATCGTCGCGGGCGACGACATCGACCTCTGGCAGTTTCCGGCCCCCAAGTGGCATGCCACCGACGGCGGTCGCTACATCGACACGTTCTGCGGCGTGGTCACCGAGGACAAAGTGACCGGACGCGACAACATCGGTGTCTACCGCGGGATGATCGTCGACCGCGACAAGATCGCCAAGCTGATGGTGCCCACTCAGGGCTGGGGCGGGCATTTCCAGGAGTACAAGCCCGAGCCGATGCCGGTCGCCGTCGTCTACGGGTGGCACGACGTGTTGCCGTTCTGCGCCGGCAGCCCGTTCCCCAAGGACGTCTGCGAATGGGACATGATGGGGGCCCTGCTTGGACGCCCGGTCGACCTGGTGGCCTGCGAATCCGTGCCCTTACACGTACCGGCGAGCGCTGAGATCGTCGTCGAGGGTTTCCTCGACCCCGACCCCGCCACGTTCATGGAGGAGGGCCCGTTCGCGGAGTACCCGGGCTACCTCGACGGCCACCCCGCACCGACGCCGGTGCTGCGGGTCACCCGAATCACCCACCGCAACGACCCGGTGCTGCGCGGGACCCTGGAGGGAATAAGGCCGGGATTCCTCGTCGAGGACGCCATGTGCAACTACGCGCGCTCGGCGATCGCCTGGAACGTGCTGGACGGTCTCGGGGTCGGGGGCATCACCGACGTGTGGATGTCGCAGGTATCCAACGGCACCAACATCGTGGTGCAGATCCACAAGGCCTACCGCGGTCATGCCCAGCAGGTCGCCGCGGCGTTGTGGGGGACCAGTGGATCCGGGTGGTTCTACAAGCACGTCATGGTCGTCGAGGAGGACATCGACATCCACGACCCGGAGGCGCTCGACTGGGCCATGGCATACCGGGTGAATGCCGGCCTCGGCGATATCACCTTCTTTGGTCCGAGCCTCGGCGCGCCGCTGGATCCGTCCACCCCGCCCGAGAAGGCGAATATGGCCAAGTACGGCAGCGGCGAATGGACTCGGGTGCTCATTGACGCCACCCGAAGCTGGGAGTTCGAACCTCGGCCGGAGTGGGGTGGTCGCCACTATCCGGCGATCAACAAGATCGCTCCGGAACTGGAATCCCGGGTCGCGGCCCGCTGGGAGGAGTACGGGATAGGCATCCCCTACCTCGACGACGAGCGGCGGGAGCTGCTGACGATGGAGCAGCTGAGCAAGCGGCTGCCGGACGTGTAGCCGCTGACCCGCGATTTGGCGCGCTTCGGACACGTTCGGTAACCTTGCATTTACCGACGCGGGGTGGAGCAGCTCGGTAGCTCGCTGGGCTCATAACCCAGAGGTCGCAGGTTCGAATCCTGTCCCCGCTACAAAACGGAACGGCCCCCGGAGAATCCTCCGGGGGCCGTTTTCATGCCAGTTGTGAATGGATTTGTGAATGTTGGGCTTGCTCATCATCTGAGTCCCAGTTGGTCCCGAGCAGGAACGACGCTCGAGCGGGTGGGTCATCAAGCAGCCGCGAGCAATTCCTGGCGAGCCGGAGCCGCTCGGAAATGACCCACTGGCATGATCAGAAAGACGCCATCTTCGCAGGTAGAACCACTGACGCAAGCAAGCGTGCTGGTAGGGTTAGTTCATGGGTGGTGAGTTTATCGAGATCCGGATAACCCACCCCCGGGAATTTATCCAGCCGGCGCCCGAGGCCGTCCGTCCGCGGCTGCTGAACTGGCAGGTTGACGCCAAGGGCAGGCACGTCGCCTGGCGCTATCGGATAACCCGCTACGAGCAGGACGGCCAACCGAGGTGGTGGTTGGACGGGACCGGCCAACACCCGTGGACCAGCGACGACGTCGAGTACCTGAAGGACGTCGCCGAGCACCACGCCGGTCGACTGCTGCGCAGAGAGCGATGGCGGCCCAAGAGCATGTACAACGGCCAGGAGCCGCCGCTGTGGATGGGCGGTCGAGGCTGGTCCTCATGAGAACTGCGAATCTGCGGCGAAACGCGGCTCGAATCCCGAAGCACTAGGGCAGTCACCATGCGAGGTGCGCCAGGGGCCAGACGGCGCACGCCGCACGACCCCGGCTCCGCCAATCAGGTCATGCCCTACTACCTACGTGCTGTGTGGCGTTCGATGAGTTCGGCTACGTCGTCTGGCCGTTCCTCGACCAGGTAATGCTTACCGTCGTTAACGATGTGCACCTGGACGTTGGACCACCCGTAGTTGGCCCGCAGATTCTGCGCAAGCCGCGGAAGCACCGGTCCGAAGACGTGCTCGCCGCCGACGAGTAGCAGTGGGACGTCGATCGCGTCGGTCTGCCCGGCGTTGAAACCCATATTGGCAGGGATGGCGCGGTAGACCTCAAAGGCCGACGGCAAGCGATCCGGGTCACGGTAGGCGTTGGCGTAATGCTCGACGTCGGCGTCGCTGATGACCCGATTGTCGTTGGTACCCACATCGAAGAAGTGGCGGAAGTAGATCGCCTGCCGACCGGCAACCAGCGCCTCTGGAAGGTTCGGGATCATCTGGAACTCGGCGTGCCACATTGGAACGTCGATGTCGAGATTGAGCCACGGTTCGATGCCGGGAATTAGTGTCTCTAAAACCATTACGGTGCGGGCGCATCCGGGAAACCGTCGGGCTAGCGCGTACGCCACCCAGCCACCGATGTCGTGGCCGACCACATGGGCGGGGCCCACATCGAGCCCGTCGATGAGCCTGTGGACGTCCTCCGCCAAATTGGCAGCGGCGTAACCATCAGGGCTCGGCGCAGAACCGCCCACGCCGCGCAGATCGACAGCCACAACCGTGAATCGCTCCGACAGCCGGAGCATGACGCGCCGCCACTCGAACCAATCCTGGGGAAAGCCGTGAAGAAGCACCAAGGCGGGACCGTGTCCACCTCGGACGTAGTGGATCGTGGTGCCATTGACGTCGGCCGTGTTGGAGACGAAGCCGGCGCCCAACTCCGTCAGTACCGAATCCGACCCTAGTTGCTCGCGACGCTCGCCAGGGTCGATAGATTTCATGCGTCGCCTCTCTTCAGTCTTGTCGATGATGTAGACCTGCGTAAGCACGAAAACTCATCGACTTGGACAACGTTGGTCGGCGGTTGGGCATCGCGATCGAAACCACGCGTCACGGTTAACGCCGGTGCTCGCCGCGTAACCGATCGCCGGGAAGTTCCGGGCCAACATGCGGCACAACAGATTTCGGAACTGCAGGTTAGGGGATCGATTCCGTTCGGGCACGGTTTGTAGGCGTCGATTAACTGCGCTTTCGTGGAGCGGCGTGGTAGCTGCCAACCGATTCCAGACGCCCACCACCTGCGTCTACGCTCAAGGAGGCAGAAGGAAAGGTACTCGATGCTCGCAGCGTTCGGATTCGAAGCCCTGGGTGTAGTCGTCGGGGACATGTATTTCATCGACCCGGTCCCGCTTGCCGGTCAGGAAACCCCGGAACGGGGAGTCAGACTGGAACTCCGCCTCGTCGACCGGGCCGAGCCCCAGGGGTCGATTTACGCCGGCATCCCGATCGCCTTTACCCGCCCGGTGTGGCGGGTGGACATTTTCGGATCCACGGAGAGCCCGCCCGGGACGCTGGACCGGGCCCATCATCACCCGCGTTTCGACGGTTGGGAACCCGGACCCCGGCATTTCGTCGCCGAGCTGTCAGCCGACCCGCTGTCCTGGCTGGCCGATCAGCTGGCTGACCCGGCCGCCGTGCTGGCGCGGGCGGGCGTCGGTACCGATGAGGTCACCAAAGCCGATGAGACCGGACTCGCCGCGGCAGCACCGGAGATTGTCGCCGTAGTGAAACGGATGCTCGATGGCGTGCGGGACGGGGGATTGGCCCCGGCCCCCGCCGAGCCCGTTGCTGCCGCCCGCACCGGCTGGCTCTGATTTTGACCAGGCTGGATTCTTACAATCCGAACGGATCCGGCCATGCCTGTCTATAGGAACGGGACAGGACTGCGTATTTTCCGCTACCACTACGTTGCCCTCGGGTTCAAGTGGCGTCGGTGAAGCTGGCATCCCCGCCTCTTCCGGCCGCGTTGGCGAGCATTGCCGTGCACATATTTTGAAACCCAGCACCCAAATCGACTTTTTCAGATGACCGACCAGCAAAGTCCCGGCCAGGTGCCGTGCTGCGGGCCTGCGATCATTTGACCCCAGGCTCACGCTCGCTCAATAAAACACGGCCGTTGCGCTTTCGCAGAAGTGGGTAATCAACGCAGTAGAACGGGCGTGTCAGGTTTTGGAAACAAGTCACTAGTCGGAAGGCGCATCGGATGGTTCGTCACGAGGGGGCCCGGTGGGACGTCGGGACCGAGAGCAACGCGGTTCACGTCGAGCGCATCTCCGACAGCGACAAGCGATTATTCGAAGATTTATTAGCACCCGAGGAGGCCCGCGAACTGGCTGGGCTCTTGACGAAGTACGCAGACAAGCTCGACGAGTCCAGGGACTCCGATAGGTCCGAGGAATCCGACGACTCGGACAAGTCTTCGGACTAGGTTCCTAGCGCGCTGCTCGGCTCGACGAGACTCGTTCACCGCGACCGCCCGGTGACCGTGAGAGGGGTCCGGCATCGGTTAGGCCTCGTGACCCGATTGCAGGTGGTGGACGTCGCCGAAGGACACCCAATGCTCCAGCTTGTGCGGCGGGTTGCCGTCCACCGGTTCAAGCAGATGCCCGACGTGGTCTCCGAGGGAGAAGCGATCGAGGATCTTGCCGACGAACCAGGCGGCTGCGTCGTCGAGGATAGGCAGCTGCGCTGGGCCGCGGTGCCAGGAGCAGCGGTCGAACTTGTTGATTTTGTCGCCGGTCTGGCTGCCGAACAGTTCCACCACGTCGAGGTGCTCGCGATCGAACACGTGCACCGAGAGGTAGGTGGCGCCGGCGGCCACTCGGAACGTGTGGTTCTGCTTGGACAGACCAACCAGGAAACGGGGCGGATGGATGCTGGCTTGACTGGCGAAGCCCACCAGACAACCGGCCGCGATACCGTTGGCCTCCGTGGTGACGACGAACATCGGATAGTCCAACAGCGCCACCAGCTTTTCGAATGCTTCAACCCCCGACTCGGCCACCCGCTCAGTCTTCCCGTTCACACCAGATGGGAATCGCATTGCTGCGATCGTGGCGGCTTGACCCACCGTGGGTTGTTGATGGTTGGGCCATTTAGCGTCCGGCGGCGCCAACCACGCCGCCTGGAGTCGTCATGAACCGCTCAGGACTTGAGGATGATCTTTACCTGCCGTCCTGCTTCTTCTGCAACCCGTGCTGGCCCCGCCGAGGCAACCTTCGCTGTGAGGCTGACGCCGGCCGCCGGCAGACCGGATGTTTGTGGTTTCACGGACCGGGTACTCGGTGCACAAGTGTTCACCGAAAGCCGGTGTACCTGGACTGAGGCGATGGAGCCACTCTATGGAGTTGAAGATGCGGAGCCTGACGCGATGGAGTGCTGCTCCCGCGAAGGATGTCGAGACCGCGGTATCTCCGAAGGTCAATGTGTTGCGCGGGTTGGTGGCTCGCGCGACGACACCGCTGTTGCCTGATGACTATCTCAAGCTGCTCAATCCGTTGTGGTCTGCGCGGGAACTGCGTGGCGTGGTGGTCGATGTTCGCAAAGAAACCGAACACTCGGCGACGGTGAGTATCAAGCCGGGATGGGGATTTTCCGCGGACTACCAGCCCGGCCAGTATCTGGGTATCGGGCTTCAGGTCGATGGCCGCTGGCACTGGCGGTCCTACTCGCTCACTTCGGTCCCGCGGCGGGACAAAAAACTGATCTCGATCACCGTGAAGGCAACACCCGAGGGATTCCTGTCGTCCCATCTGGTCAACGGTGTCGAGGCGGGCACGGTGGTTCGGCTGGCAACTCCGAAGGGCGATTTCGCGCTTCCTGATCCGGCGCCGGCCAAATTGTTGTTCGTGACAGCGGGCAGCGGCATCACCCCCGTCATCGCAATGCTGCGCTCGCTCAAGCAGCGTGGCGAGAGTCCCGACATCGTGCACATCCATTCGGCGCGCGTGGTCGATGAGGTGATATTTCACGACGAGTTGCGTGCGTTGGAGCGCGCTCAGCCCGGCTATCGGTTGCACCTGCAGTTGACCGCGGATATGGGCAAGGTCGACTTCGACGAGCTTGACGGTGTCGTTCCGGATTGGAAGGGGCGTTCCTCGTGGGCGTGCGGGCCGTCGGCCATGCTCGACACGGTCGAAAAGGTCTGGGCGGACGCGAATTTGCGGAAAAGCTTGCACATGGAGCGGTTCACCATCGCGCGCACCGACAAAGGCGGCGAGGGCGGTACGGTCACCTTCGCCGTCTCTGAAAAGTCCATCGAACTCGACGGCGCTACGTCGCTGTTAGAGGGTGGCGAGAAGCTCGGCATCCAGATGCCGTTCGGCTGCCGAATGGGTATCTGTCAATCCTGCGTACTGCCGCTGGAATCGGGCTATGTGCGCGATTTCCGGTCCGGCACCGAGCACAGCGCCGGAAACCGAATCCAGACGTGCATCTCCGCCGCTTCCGGCGACTGCACCATTAACATCTAGGGGCCGCATGGCTATCACTGACATCAAACTTTATGCCCACCTCACCGAGGCCGACGTCGAGGAATTGGCTCGTGAACTGGACGCGATCAGAACCGATATCGAAGAGTCCAGGGGTGAACGGGACGCGCGCTATGTGCGCAGGACCATCCACTTGCAGCGCGCGTTGGCGGCCGGCGGCCGAATTGCTTTGATGGCGAGCAGGAACAAGGTCGCCTGGGTCGCCGGGACCGCCATGCTCGCCGCCGCGAAGATCATCGAGAACATGGAACTCGGGCATAACATCACCCACGGCCAGTGGGATTGGATGAATGACCCGGAGATTCACTCGACCGAATGGGAGTGGGACACCACCTCTCCGAGCGTGCAGTGGAAGAAGTCGCACAACTTTGTGCATCACAAATACACCAACATCGTCGGGATGGACGACGACGTGGGCTACGGGCTGCTCCGCGTCACCCGAGACCAACACTGGGACAAATGGAATATCGGCAACCCGGTCTACAACCTTTTGCTCGGAACACTTTTCGAGTGGGGAGTTGCGTTGCACGGGGTGGAATTGTCGAAGGTCCGCAGAGGCGAGAAATCCAAGGGCGAGGTCCTTAGGGACCTGCGCGTGATCGGTAAGAAGGTCGGCAAACAGGTCGGCAAAGACTACGTGGTCTTCCCGGCCCTGGCGGGCCGGAACTGGAAGCACACCCTGCGCGCCAACGCGACGGCTAACCTCATCCGCAACTACTGGTCCTACATGGTCATCTTCTGTGGGCACTTCCCCGACGGCGCCGAGAAATTCAGTCGCGAGGAATACGAGGCGGAGACGCACCCAGAGTGGTACCTGCGGCAGATGCTCGGGTCGGCGAACTTCAACGCCGGGCGCCTGATGGCCTTCATGAGTGGCAACCTGTGCTACCAGATTGAGCACCACCTGTTTCCCGACCTGCCCAGCAACCGCTACGCCGAAATATCCGAGCGCATCACAGCGCTCTGTGACAAGTACGACCTGCCATACACGACCGGATCCCTTGGGCGTCAGTACATGCAGACGTTCTGGACCATCCTCAAGCTCTCACTCCCGAACAAGTTGCTCGAAGCCAACGAGGACGACGCACCCGAAACCCACTCGGAGTTAAAGTTCCGAATCCGTGCCGGCGTCCGGGATAGCTTTGGTATCGATCCCGACACCGGCAGACGTCGCGGACTGCGGACAGCGTTGCGCGAGCTGCGGAACGGGGACGTCGCGACAGCGTAAGCAATCGGGACATAGTCGAGCCGCACCTATGCTAGTGCCACCCACGCTGGTATGAGTTGCGCATCCTTACCAGCCTCCTACGTCAAGAACGACGTCGGGACGAGCTGGGAAGTTCACGAGTGGTCCTTAACGAACCGGGATCCGTCGCCGTAGTAGACGCGGTAGGGCTCGATTACCGTGCTGTCTCATCTGCGTGCTTGTGAGTGGCGCTCATAGTGCCGTCGGCCGTGTGTGAGACTTTGATCCAGTTGCCACCACCCGGGTTAAACAAACGGCACAAGCCTCGCTGAGCCGCGGATCATCTGCGAGATACCCACTCGTTCGGCGATCTGGCTCTGAACGAGGGACTCAAAGATACGCGCCAGGACCCTATCCGATTGCGGTCATGCTGAAGGTGGCCCCGCCGGAAGCTCAACCGTTGCTCCGCAGTGGGGCAGCGCGGTCGAGGGACCACCTCTCGGCCCGTACCCATCGGGTCGGTTGAACTGAAACTGGTTGATTCGCCGGAGGTTGATCCGCTGCGCAGCGGGTACTCCGTGTGCAGGGTTCGGCGACTACGCCGGGTTCAGCCCACGGCGGTAGGAGTTCGCGATGGACGTTATGGCAGCTACTGATTTTCTTGCTCGGTCTACAACATTGACGAGTGTCGGTTGGATCGGCTACATCATTATCGGAGCGATAGCCGGCTGGATCGCCGGCATGATCATGAAAACCAAAATGGGCGTCCTGGTCGACATTGTGGTGGGTATCGTCGGCGCCCTGATCGGTGGTTTTCTGCTTAGCTTCTTTGTCGATACCGCCAGTGGCGGCTGGTGGTTCACGCTGTTCACCGCGATCCTGGGAGCAGTAATCCTGCTCTGGGTCCTGCGTTTGGTACAACCGCGTACCCGTGTATAACGGGTCCGCAGCGTCGCAAAGCCGGCGTCGTGTGCATCGGCTGACGACGATCACGTTGTGCTGGTGCTGTGCACGGGGTGGCCACGTCCTACCGGGATGAGAGGCGCCGGCCGATGGAGGTTGACGCCGATCTGGTGATCCGGGTGCTCGCGCTGCTCGAAGTCAATGGCACCGAAGCCGATCGGCGCCGCGAGTCGGCCAGGCTGCAGCCTGCGCGACCAAGCGCCGCCACCGATGCCCTCGCTGTGTTCGACCTAAACAGTTGCCGATTGGGAGTCCGTAGCCGGGTATGCGTGCCCATGACTTGAACAGTTCGGCCCGCCGTATCCGTTGGTTTATCGGGGTTTACTACCAGAACCTCAATGACGCTGGGCGCGTGAATGCTTCAGGGGGTAAGACGCCATCTCTGTGACGACGGAACGGCCTTGGCCGCGAGGAGATTCCTTTGCGGCCGCCACCAGAATATCGACCGAGTCTGCAATCCC
>Ga0210389_10000251_pt1 | contig 54633 bp, 51 predicted proteins | sample IncBWH28OmetaG_FD_160127 | JGI IMG/M metagenome (GOLD analysis project Ga0210389, IMG submission 160127) | Forest soil microbial communities from Barre Woods Harvard Forest LTER site, Petersham, Massachusetts, United States - Inc-BW-H-28-O ... | reverse complement strand
GTGAAGGTCGCTCCCGGCTTGCAGTACTGCTCGAGTCCGGCCACGCAGCTGCTGCATACACCGCAGGAGTTCACCATGCAGCCCACGCCGACGCGGTCGCCGACCTTGTACTCGGTGACCTCAGAGCCCACCTCCGTCACCACGCCGGCGATCTCGTGACCAGGGACGACGGGGTAATTCGGCTGGCCCCACTCAGCTTTCACGGTGTGGATGTCGGAGTGGCAGATCCCGGCGAACTTGATGTCGAATGCCACGTCGTGCGGGCCGGGGTCGCGACGGGTGATGGTGGTCTTGGTCAGCGGTTCGGTCGCCGAGGTGGCGGCGTACGCGGAAACGGTGCTCATGCAAATCCTTCTGCGGTCTACTTGCGTTCCATAAAAGCTTAGCCAGGGTAATATTCTTGCCCACGGCCGGGCTGTTGGGGAGTCAGACGTCAGCTTATGACGCCAAAGCTAAAGCTGCGTTCCGCGAGCTGGTTATTCCCGCTTGTGATCCGACACACGACTTCCGACGATTAGTTAATCGGGGCGTTGACCCAGCGCAGGTCGTCGACGATGCCACGGGCGGCGATCAAGCCTTCCCCGGTCTGCCATATCTCGTCGTTGACGACGAAGACCCGGTTGTCGCGGTTGGCGGACAGCTTGCGCCACGGGTCGCTGTCGAAGATGGTGGCGGCCCGGTCCGCAGCGGCGGATGACGCGCAGGACACGTAGATGATGTCGGCGTCGGCGGCGGACAAATTCGGCGACTTCGCAAGGTCCGCGTCGGTGGTGCCCATCTCGATATACGCCTTGTCGGTGAACCGCTGTGCCGCCGGCCGGTCCACCCCGACCATGCTGAGCACGCTGGCCGGGAAGTTGTCGGCGCCGTAGACCCGCATGGTGTTGGTGGTCAGCTGGACGATCGATGCCTGGAAGTGGGCCGCGTCATGGGTGGCGCCGATCTGGGTGGCTCGTTGGGAGAAGCCGTTGATCAGTGCGTCCACCGCAGCGCCGCGCGCCGTGGCGGCCCCGACGCCGCGAAGGTTGTCCTCCCAGGCCGCGCCCGGTGGTGCGGTGAACACCGTCGGGGCGATCGCCGCCAGCTGGGGATATAACTTCGGCGTCAGCGCTACCGAGCCCAGAATGAGATCCGGGTGCACGGCCGCGATGGCCTTCAGGTCGGGATTGCTTAGAGTGCCGACGCCGGGCAGGCCGTGCACCGCGTTACCCAGGTACGAAGGCTGACTCGTCGAGCCGTCCGGCATTGCGGCCGCGACGACCCGGGATTGCAGGCCAAGTGCGCACAGCGCGTCGAGCTGATCACCGGAGAGCGCGACGATGCGCTGTGGCTCGGCCGGCACCTGGACCACGTCCGGGCTGACTCCCGCAGTGTTGTGGGCCGGCCGGGTCGGGGGGCCGGGATCGGCGGCGCTTGCGTCCCGCGCGCACGAGTCATCGGGCTTGCGATCGTTTCCCAGCACCCCGGCGCCCGCGATCTGGGTGGTTGGGGTGACCAGCGATCGCGACGCTTTGGGGGGTTGATCGGAGCCGCAAGCGCCGCACGCAACCATCGTCAATGTGGCTACCGCGGCCGCGGCCAATCTGGGTCGCGTCCAGCCGAATAGCACGCGTTCGACGGTAACATCCGGCCAGTTCGGAGCCCGCTGCCGAAACGACCCGCCGACACCGGGCAGGCATTTACGACGGTTTGTAGGACCAGGCCTGCCGCGGACGTGATCGGGGGCTAAGATTCCACTCAGTTATGGGTACCCGCCCCTTTCCGGTCCCCGTCCGGGGATGGATGTTTGGAGGAGCTGTTGACAGCCGAAGCGCCCCCGTTGGGAGAACTCGACGCCGTCCGTCCGTACCCACCCCGGACCGGCCCCAAAGGGAACCTCGTCTACAAGCTGATCACCACGACCGATCACAAAATGATCGGCATCATGTATTGCGTCGCGTGCATTAGCTTCTTTTTCATCGGCGGCCTGCTGGCACTGCTGATGCGTACCGAGTTGGCCGCGCCCGGTCTGCAGTTCCTGTCGAATGAGCAGTTCAACCAGCTGTTCACCATGCACGGCACAATCATGTTGCTGTTCTACGCCACCCCGATCGTCTTCGGGTTCGCCAATCTGGTGCTGCCGCTGCAGATCGGCGCACCCGACGTCGCATTCCCCCGGCTGAACGCCCTTTCGTTCTGGCTGTTCCTTTTCGGCGCCACGATCGGAGCCGCCGGTTTCATCTGCCCGGGCGGCGCCGCCGACTTCGGCTGGACCGCGTATACCCCGTTGACCGACGCCATCCACTCGCCCGGTCCCGGCGGCGACCTGTGGATCATGGGATTGATCGTCGCCGGTCTGGGCACCATCCTGGGCGGGGTCAACATGATCACCACCGTGGTCTGCATGCGCGCGCCCGGGATGACGATGTTCCGGATGCCGATCTTCACCTGGAACATCCTGGTGACGTCCATCCTGGTGCTGATCGCGTTCCCACTGCTGACCGCCGCGCTGTTCGGCCTGGCCGCCGACCGCCATCTGGGGGCCCACGTCTACGACGCTTCCAACGGCGGAGTTCTGTTGTGGCAGCACCTGTTCTGGTTCTTCGGTCACCCCGAGGTTTACATCATCGCGCTGCCGTTCTTCGGGATCGTCTCGGAGATCTTCCCGGTCTTTTCGCGCAAGCCGATCTTCGGATACACCACGCTGGTGTACGCGACGCTGTCGATCGCCGCGCTGTCGGTCGCGGTGTGGGCGCACCACATGTTCGCCACCGGAGCCGTTCTGCTGCCCTTCTTTTCGTTCATGACGTATCTGATCGCGGTGCCGACCGGGATCAAGTTCTTCAACTGGATCGGCACAATGTGGAAGGGCCAGTTGACTTTTGAGACGCCGATGCTGTTCTCGGTCGGCTTCATGGTCACCTTCCTGCTGGGTGGTCTGACCGGCGTCCTGCTGGCCAGCCCACCGCTGGACTTCCACGTCACCGACAGTTACTTCGTCGTCGCGCACTTCCACTACGTGCTGTTCGGCACCATCGTGTTCGCCACGTTCGCCGGAATCTACTTCTGGTTCCCGAAGATGACCGGACGGCTGCTCGATGAACGGCTGGGCAAGCTGCACTTCTGGCTCACGTTCATCGGGTTTCACACCACGTTCCTGGTACAGCACTGGTTGGGCGATGAAGGTATGCCGCGCCGTTACGCCGACTACCTGCCTACCGACGGCTTCCAGGGTCTGAACGTCGTCTCGACGATCGGCGCCTTCATCCTGGGTGCGTCGATGTTCCCGTTCGCGTGGAACGTCTTCAAGAGCTGGCGCTACGGCGAGGTCGTCACCGTCGACGACCCCTGGGGGTACGGCAATTCGCTGGAGTGGGCCACGAGTTGCCCACCGCCGCGGCACAACTTCACCGAGCTGCCCCGGATCCGCTCGGAGCGCCCGGCGTTCGAGCTGCACTACCCGCACATGGTGGAACGAATGCGCGCCGAATCCCACGTCGGGCGCACGCACGACGAGCCCGCCAAGGTGACTGCGAGCTGATGCAGCCCTACCGGCTGGGCGGCAACGGGGCATTTCAGGAGTGAGCACACCACCCAAGGTGTCGGTGCTGATCACCGTCACCGGCGTGGATCAGCCAGGTGTGACGTCGGCGCTCTTCGAGGTGCTGTCCCGGCATGGAGTCGAGCTGCTCAACGTCGAACAGGTGGTGATCCGGGGCCGGCTCACACTGGGTGTGCTGGTGTCCTGCACGCCGGAAGTAGCTGACGGCAGCGCGTTACAAGGCGACGTCGAGGCCGCCGTCCACCGGGTAGGCCTCGACGTCACGATCGAGCGCAGCGACGACGTGCCGATCATCCGGGAGCCGTCGACCCACACCATTGTGGTGCTGGGCAGGCCGATCACCGCCCGGGCATTCGGCGCGGTGGCCCGCGAGGTCGCCGCCCTCGGAGTCAACATCGACCTGATCCGTGGTGTGTCCGACTATCCGGTCACCGGCCTGGAGTTGCGGGTCTCGGTGCCGCCGGGCGCCGATGGCCAGCTGCAAACCGCGCTGACACAGCTAGCCGGCGACGAGCGTGTCGACGTGGCACTCGAGGACTACGGCATTGCCCGGCGCGCCAAGCGGCTCATCGTCTTCGACGTCGATTCGACTCTGGTGCAGGGGGAGGTCATCGAGATGCTGGCGGCCCGCGCCGGCGCGCAGGGGACGGTCGCGGCGATCACCGAGGCCGCGATGCGCGGTGAGCTGGATTTCGCGGAGTCATTGGAGCAGCGGGTGGCCACCTTGGCGGGCCTGCCCGCCACGGTCATCGACGAGGTCGCCGACCAGTTGGAGCTGATGCCCGGTGCCCGGACCACGCTGCGCACGCTGCGCCGGCTGGGTTATCGCTGCGGTGTGGTCTCCGGAGGTTTCCGGCGGATCATCGATCCGCTCGCGCACGAGCTGATGCTGGACTTCGTCGCCGCCAACGAGCTGGAGATCGTCGACGGCGTACTCACCGGCCGGGTCGTCGGCCCGATCATCGATCGGCCCGGCAAAGCCAAGGCGCTGCGGGACTTCGCCGCGCAGGCCGGCGTACCGATGGAGCAGACCGTCGCGGTCGGCGACGGCGCCAACGACATCGACATGCTGGCGGCGGCAGGGCTGGGAATTGCGTTCAACGCCAAGCCGGCGTTGCGTGAGGTTGCGGACGCGTCGTTGAGCCATCCATACCTGGACACAGTGCTGTTTCTGCTGGGCGTGACACGCGGCGAGATCGAGGCGGCCGATGCGGTCGACGGCGTGGTGCGGCGGGTCGAGATCCCGCCCGATTAAGAGTGCCGGGAGGTGGCGCGAGCAGACGCAGAATCGCATCAAAATCTCCGATTTTGTGCGATTCTGCGTCTCCTCGCGAGAGGTGGGTGACCCGGCAACCGTTGCGGCGTTGCGGTACGGCACGATGATCGAGTGTTCGAAACCGGAAGCGACGCAGCCGACCCCGATCTGCTGGTCGACTTCAGGAATGTGTCGCTGCGACGCGGTGGGCGCGTGCTGGTCGGGCCGGTGGATTGGGCGGTCGAACTCGACGAACGATGGGTGATCATCGGCCCCAACGGGGCCGGCAAGACGTCGCTGCTGCGCATCGCCGCGGCGGCCGAACATCCGTCAACGGGCGTCGCCTATGTGCTCGGTGAGCGCCTGGGCCGGGTCGATGTCAGCGAGTTGCGGGCCCGCATCGGGCTGAGTTCCTCGGTTCTGGCGCAGCGGGTGCCCACCGATGAGGTGGTGCGCGACCTTGTCGTGTCGGCCGGCTATGGGGTGCTGGGCCGTTGGCGGGAGCGCTACGAGGACGTCGACTACCAAAGGGCGATCGACATGCTGGAGAGCCTGGGTGCCGAGCACCTGGCCGACCGCACCTACGGGACGCTGTCCGAAGGTGAGCGCAAGCGAGTGTTGATCGCCCGTGCCCTGATGACCGACCCGGAACTGCTGCTGCTCGACGAGCCGGCCGCCGGTTTGGACCTGGGCGGCCGCGAGGAATTGGTGGCCCGCCTGACCGATCTGGCCGCTGACCCCGACGCGCCCGCGCTGGTCCTGGTCACCCACCACGTGGAGGAGGTTCCGCCCGGCTTCAGCCACTGCCTGCTGCTGTCGGAGGCCCAGGTGGTCGCCTCGGGTTTGTTGCCCAACGTGCTGACGGCCGAAAACCTGTCCACTGCGTTCGGGCAGGAGATCGCGCTGGACGTCGTCGACGGGCGATATTTCGCGCGGCGGGTTCGTGCCCGCGCAGCCCACCGGAGGCAGGAGTGAACACACCACGCGAGCCCGCGACACCTCAGACACCCCTGACACCCCGACCGGCGGCGACCGTGATGCTGGTCCGCGACGGCCTGGCCAGCCTAACCGTGTTCCTGATGCGCCGGCACTCTGCGATGGATTTCGCCGCCGGGGTGATGGTGTTTCCCGGCGGCGGCGTTGACGACCGCGACCGCAACGCCGACATCGCGTGGGCCGGGCCGTCACCGGAGTGGTGGGCGCAGCGGTTCGGCATCGAACCCGGCCTGGCCGAGGCGCTGGTCTGCGCTGCGGCCCGCGAGACCTTCGAGGAATCGGGGGTGCTGTTCGCCGGACCGGCCGACGATCCTGACGGCATCGTCGGTGATGCCTCGGTGTATAGCGACTCCCGCTCCGCGCTGGCCGACCGGACGCTGTCTTTCGCTGACTTCCTGCGCCGGGAAAACCTGGTGCTGCGGTCCGACCTGCTGCGGCCGTGGGCGAACTGGGTCACCCCGGAGGCCGAGCGCACTCGCCGCTACGACACCTATTTTTTTGTGGGGGCCCTGCCGGAAGGTCAGCGGGCCGACGGCGACAACACCGAATCCGATCGTGCCGAGTGGGTGTTACCACAGGACGCCATCGCTGACTTCGCGGCTGGGCGTAACGTCTTGCTGCCGCCGACCTGGACGCAATTGGACGCGCTGGCCGGCCGCACGGTCGCCGATGTGCTGGCCGTCGAACGCCAGATCGTGCCGGTGCAACCCATCCTGGAGATGCGGGGCGACAACTGGGTGTTTGAGTTCTTCGACTCCGACCGGTACCACCAAGCGCGCGAATCAGGTGGATTTATGGGCTGGCCGTTATGAGCCGTTATGAGGCCGCGATGAGCGAGTTCGTCAGCATCGTGGTCAGTGACGGCTCGCAGGATGCCGGCCTGGCCATGTTGCTTGTCTCGCGACCGCCCACCAACGCCATGACCCGCCAGGTTTACCGGGAGATCACCGCCGCGGCGGCCGAGCTGGGACGCCGCGACGACGTCGCCGCGGTGATCCTGTTCGGCGGCCACGAGATTTTCTCCGCCGGCGACGACATGCCCGAGCTGCAGACACTGACCGCACCGGAGGCCGCGACCGCGGCCCGGGTCCGTCGCGAAGCCGTCGATGCCGTCGCCGCCATCCCAAAGCCGACCGTCGCCGCGATCACCGGGTACGCCCTGGGCGCCGGCCTCACGCTGGCCCTGGCCGCCGACTGGCGGGTCAGCGGCGACAACGTGAAGTTCGGCGCGACCGAGATCCTGGCGGGCCTGATCCCCGGCGGCGGCGGGATGGCCCGGCTGACTCGTGCGGCGGGCGCGAGCAGGGCGAAGGAGCTGGTTTTCAGCGGGCGATTCATCGACGCCGAGGAAGCCTTGGCGCTAGGCCTGGTCGACGACTTGGTGGCCCCCGACGACGTGTACGACGCAGCCGCGGCGTGGGCGCGGCGCTTTCTCGACGGCCCGCGGCATGCGTTGGCCGCCGCCAAAGCCGGCATCAACGACGTCTTCGAGCTGGAACCCGCCGAGCGCGTCGTCGCCGAGCGTCGCCGTTATGTCAAGGTCTTCGCCGCTGGTCACGACGGCGCCGACGAGGTTGATCCCGGCTGCCGTTAGGCTGCCCTGCATGACGAGGAGTACGGAAATCCCCGCTGACGCCGTTCCCAATCCGCATGCCACAGCCGAGCAGGTGGAAGCCGCACGGCACGACAGCAAGCTGGCCCAGGTGCTCTACCACGACTGGGAAGCCGAGAGCTACGACAACAAGTGGTCGATCTCCTACGACCAGCGCTGCGTCGACTACGCCCGGCACTGCTTCGACGCCGTCGTACCCGACGAGGTCATCCGTGAGCTGCCCTACGACCGCGCTCTGGAACTGGGCTGCGGCAGCGGCTTCTTCCTGCTCAATTTGATCCAGGCCGGGGTCGCTCGGCGCGGATCGGTCACCGACCTCTCACCCGGCATGGTCAAGGTCGCCACCCGCAACGGGCAGTCGCTGGGACTCGACATCGACGGCCGGGTCGCCGACGCCGAGGGCATCCCGTATGACGACGACACCTTCGATTTGGTGGTCGGGCACGCGGTGCTGCATCACATTCCCGACGTCGAACTGTCGCTGCGTGAGGCGCTGCGGGTGCTGAAGCCGGGCGGGCGGTTTGTGTTCGCGGGCGAGCCCACCAACGTCGGCAACGGATATGCCCGTGCGCTCGCGGACCTGACTTGGAACGTCACCATCCGCGCGGTGAAGATGCCCGGGCTGGGCGCATGGCGCCGTCCGCAGGCCGAGATCGACGAGAACTCGCGCGCGGCGGCCCTGGAGTGGGTGGTCGACCTGCACACCTTCGAACCGAAAGACCTGGAGAGAATGGCGACCAACGCCGGCGCCGTGCAGGTCGAAACCGCCACCGAGGAGTTCACAGCCGCGATGCTCGGGTGGCCCTTGCGTACCTTCGAGTCGACGGTGCCGCCGGGCAAGCTCGGCTGGGGCTGGGCACGCTTCGCATTCACCGGCTGGAAGACCCTGAGCTGGGTGGACGCCAACGTATGGCGGCACGTGGTGCCGAAGGGCTGGTTCTACAACGTGATGATCACCGGGGTCAAGCCGTCCTGAGCAGCGGCTTCACCGGCCTGCGCTTCACCACGGACGACGTCAGTTACCTGCGGTCGGAATCGGGTGCCGCGGCGCTGGCAACGGTCATCGGGGTCGAGCTGACCGACAGCACCCGGATCGCCGATATCGCCGCGGTGCGGGCCCGATTCGGCGACCGGGCGCCGGTGCTGGTGGAGACCACCCTGCTGCGCCGCCGTGCCGCCGAGAAGCTCGGGGACCTGGGGGTCTCCGGCTGGCTGTTCACCGACGAGGCGCTGCAGCAGGCCACCGCGGCGGTCGTGGCCCTGCACCGGGCAAGGCGGCTCGCCGGCCATCTCGTACACGACGCAACCTGTTCGGTCGGCACTGAGGTGGCCGCGCTACGCCGCTGCGCTGTCCCGGCGGTAGGCAGTGATATCGACCCGGTGCGGCTGGCGATGGCGCGCCACAACCTGGGGTCGACCGCCGACCTGTGCCGCGCCGACGCGCTGCATCCGGTGACCCGGGACACGGTGGTCGTCGTCGACCCGGCGCGTCGCCGCGACGGGCAGCGGCGCTTCAGCCCAGACGACTATCAGCCCGGCCTCGGTCAGTTAATGGATTGCTACAGCGGCCGGGATCTCGTCGTAAAGTGTGCTCCCGGAATAGATTTCGATGAGTTGCACCGCGTCGGTTTCGACGGCGAAGTCGAGGTGACGTCATACCGCGGCTCGGTGCGGGAAGCATGCCTGTGGTCGGCCGGTTTGGCGGGGCCGGGTGTGCGCCGTCGAGCCAGCATTCTCGGGGACCTCGATGCCGGCGAACAGATCACTGATGCGGAGCCCGACGACTGCCCGGCGCGACCCGCGGGCCGATGGATCGTCGACCCCGACGGCGCCGTGGTCCGGGCCGGGCTGGTACGCCACTACGCGGCGCGGCACGGACTGTGGCAACTCGACCCCGCCATCGCTTATCTGTCCGGAGACCGGCTGCCGCCGGCGATCCGGGGCTTCGAGGTGCTCGAGCAGCTGGCTTTCGATGAGCGCCGGCTAAGGCAGGCCCTGTCAGCGCTGGACTGCGGGGCGCTGGAGATCCTGGTCCGCGGTGTCGGGGTGGATCCCGACGCGCTGCGGCGTCGGCTGCGGCTGCGCGGCAGCCGACCCCTGTCGGTGGTGATCACCCGCATCGGGTCAGGGCCCGCCAGTCATGCGACGGCCTACATTTGCCGTCCCTCGCGATAGTGCCGGGTACGCTGGCGGCGGTCACCCTGGGGCGGCTCTTACTGTCTGCGAGGACAATTCGACGATGCGTTTTCTGATGGCGGCCGCCGTGCTGGCTACGGCGGTCCTGGTGGTCTTGGTGGGCTGGCCGGCCGCCGCCGAGCCGCCGACGTGCGTCGGCGTGGGCGGCACCCTGGTGGATCCGCAGACCTGCCGGGTGCACGCCTCGACCCGCACGTACACGCTCACCATGACGTTTCCCGTCGACTATCCCGACGAACAGGCGCTGACCGACTACATCACGCAGAACCGCGATGGCTTCGTCAACGTCGCTCAGAGCTCCGGGGGGCGCGATCAGCCCTACCAAATGGAGGCCACCACCGAGCAACACACTTCCGGCCAGCCGCCGCACAACACCCGCAGCGTTGTCCTGAAGTTCTTCCAAGACCTCGGCGGATCGCATCCCTCCACGTGGTACAAGGCGTTCAACTACAACCTCGGGACTAAGCAGCCCATCACCTTCGACAACCTGTTCGCGCCCGACACCACGCCACTGGACAGCATCTTCCCGATCGTGCAACGCGACCTACAGCACCAAAACGCACTGGGTGCTGCGATATTGCCCTCGACCGGGCACGACCCGTCCCACTACGAGAATTTCGCCATCACCGACGACCAGCTGATCTTCTACTTCGCCCCGGGTGAGATGCTGCCGGCGTTTGCCGGTCCGGCCCAAGCCCAGGTACCGCGCAACGCCATCCCGCCGCTGGCCATCTAGACCGTTACGAGACCGGGCCGGTGAGCGATTCCACCGCCGCGGCGCCGATGGCCAGCGCCAGCTGCGCCGCACAACCGATAGCCGGTACCAAGAAGGCCACCCGGTGGCGTGCGAGGCGAGTGACGGCCACGACGAGGTCGGCAATGAAAATGGCGGCGCCGGCCCCAAGCCCCAACCACATGGCTCGGCCGATCCGCACGAGTCGGTGCCCATGACCAGCAGGCCCAGCAACGCCACCGTCGCCGCCCACAAGAATGCGTGAACCATCAGCAGGACGATGGTGACGGCGCTGTCCGACGCCCGGCTCGGCACGAAGAAATTATGGGTGGTTACGCCGGCGCGAAACCGTAAACCTGGCCGTCGCTGGTGGCGGTCACCACCCGGCGGTCGTTGGCTACCGACACCCCGACGGGATATCCGGTGGCTGCCGGAATCGGATAGCTGTTGATCGTATGCCCGTTGGTCGGATCGAAGACCAACAGCGACATACCGGGTGCGCCGTCTTTGGGTGGACCGTTGGCGACGGTGTAGCCGACGCCGGTGCCGGCCAGGCTCGACGTCGACAGGGGAGTGACGTCGTCACGTCGCCAGATTTGCTCGGCATGGTCACCGGCATCCCGGAGCGCCGCCAGCCGGGTGCCGGGACCGCCGCCTGACACGATCAGGCCCTGCGGGGTGACCGCGGGCGGCGTTTGCGCCAGGAACCCGAGCGGCACCGACCATTTGGTTTTCCCGTCGGCGGCGTGCAGCGCCCACAGCCGTTGATCACGGCCGTTGACGTAGACGGTCGACCCGTCGGCGGACAAGACCGGACTGGCCAGTACTCCGGCGCTGACGGCGTCGCTGGTCCACTCGCGGACGAGCTCGGTCTGCCCCGCGTGGTACTTCAGCCCGACCAGTCCCGCCCCGGGAGCGCCCGGCTGCCACACGCCGAGCACCACGGTGCCGTTGGCCGCCGAGAAGGCGGGCGCGGCCGCGACCGGGCAGCCCTGCCGGGCCGGCTCGCAATCGGCCAACCCGCGCGTCGCGTCGGCGGGGTCGACGCCGTCCACCAGGTCCACCGGGCTGCCGACCACCTCGCCGCGATGGGCGTCCAAAACGAGCACCTGCCCCAGGTGGGTGCTGACCAAAAGGTGGCCGCCTCCCAGAAACCGCGGTGTAGAGGGCATCCCGATCACCGGCTTGCGCCAGCGCGTCCACTGAGTCGGGGGAAACGAGAGGATTGCCCCCGGCTGGCCGACGTAAAGATTGTCGAAGCCGTCGAACAGCGGACCGCCGAAGCCGCCGCCCTGGACCAGCCGGACACACCAGCGTTGCCGGCCATTGTCGTTGTTCTCCCACTCCATCAGCGAACATCCGGCCTGTGTTTGCGCGTTCAGTGCGAGCCAACCGAGTCCGCTCAGCGCAGGCCCGGCGGCCAGGCTTCCCTTGACCGACCGCGTCCACTGCAGCGACAGCTTGGGGGCGCCGGCCGTGTTCGTGTAGCTGCTGTTGGAGGCGCCGCCGTATTGCGCGGACCAGCCTTGCGCGGCCGACGCGTCAACCCACGAGTCGGTGTTGCCGCAACCGCCAAACGCTAGCGTGAGCACCGCCGCAAGCACGGTAGAAGACCAACGCCGCAGCCTCCGGGGACATTGGGGATGTCGGGCGTGCACCTCGGTTTCCCAGATCCTTTCGCAGGGCGTTTCGGTATGCGCAGCGATCGAGTACAGGTGAGGGTAACCCGCGGCGGCTCGCGTAGGCTGTGCGGCCATGACGTCCATGTGGAATGCGCCTTTCCACCGCCGCTGGCGTGGACAACAACTGCGCGATCCACGCCAGGCCAAGTTCCTGACGCTGGCCTCGCTGAAGTGGGTGCTGGCCAACCGCGCGTGGACCCCCTGGTATTTGGTGCGCTACTGGCGGCTGCTGAAGTTCAAGCTGGCCAACCCGCACATCATCACCCGCGGGATGGTGTTTATCGGCAAGGGCGTCGAGATCCACTGCACACCCGAACTGGCGCAGCTGGAGATCGGCCGCTGGGTGCACATCGGGGACAAGAACACGATCCGCGCGCATGAGGGCTCGCTTCGATTCGGCGACAAAGTGGTGCTGGGCCGGGACAACGTGATCAACTGCTATCTCGACATCGAGCTCGGGGATTCGGCGCTGATGGCCGACTGGTGCTACGTCTGCGATTTCGACCACCGGATGGACGACATCAATTTGCCGATCAAGGATCAGGGCATCGTCAAGTCCCCGGTCCGGATCGGGCCGGACACCTGGGTCGGAGTGAAGGCGACGGTGCTGCGGGGCACCACCATCGGCCGGGGCTGCGTGCTGGGATCGCACGCGGTGGTCCGCGGGGTTATCCCGGACTATTCGATCGCGGTCGGGGCACCGGCCAAGGTGGTCAAAAACCGGAAGCTGTCCTGGGAGACGTCGGCCGCGCAGCGCGCCGAATTGGCTGCGGCCCTAGCCGACATCGAACGCAAAAAGGCGTCCCACTAACACGCCACTTACCCCGCGGCGCCGCCGCGGAGGTTATTCGGGGTGGTCATCGACCTTGAAATCGAAGTTGACGTCGCCGGCGTCGACGCCGGTAACGGTCACCGATATGCCGTACTTCTGGCCACTGTCGGCGAGTTCACACCGTAGCGCCGCGCCCTCGACGCCTTTCAGGTTGTCGGGACAGGTCACCGAATCCGGCTTTTTCCCCACCTGCTGAGTCAGTTTGTCGCTGATCACGCTGGCGACCTGGTTCTTGTCGACCGTCTCCACCATGTCGAACTTGACGTCGCTCCCGTTGACGCTGGTTACCGTCACGTTGACGTTGAAGACCTGGTTCTTGACCTTCATCTCGCAGTTCAGCTGCGCCCCGACCTTTGCGGGCAGGTCGCCTGGGCAGGTCACCGAGTCGGGCTTGTTGCCGGCAGCGTCCGTCATCTTCGAGGTGATCTGGCCGGCGACGTCGCCCTTGCTCACCGAGTGCGACGAGGATCCGATCGAACACGAACACGCTCCAGCGCTGGCCATCAGCCCCGCCGCGGCACCGGAAGCCAGCAACGTCCGAACGATCGAGTGAGCCATATCGCCTCCCTGGCATGGTGAACCGTGAATCGGCTGATAATTACACGCCAAACAGGCTTCGGGTGGGCGGTTCAGGCAAACAACTGCAAGTTGCCGCTCAGATGTTGCGGTAGCGGCGCAGCGCCTCGGCGCGCTCGGCATTATGGTCGACTATCGGCGCCGGGTATCCGGGCGGCCGCGCACCTTTTCGCAGATGGGTGTCGACGGCGCCCAACTCGGGGACCCACTGCCGGACGTAATCGCCCGCGGGATCGAACTTCTCGCCCTGCTTGAGCGGGTTGAATACCCGGAAGTACGGCGCCGCGTCCGTACCGCATCCCGCGCACCACTGCCACCCGTGCTGGTTGTTGGCCATGTCTCCGTCGGTGAGTTGATCCAGGAACCATTCGGCGCCCCATTGCCATGGCAAATGAAGGTCCTTGATCAGAAACGATGCGACGATCATCCGCACCCGGTTGTGCATGAAGCCCGTCTCGCGCAGTTGCCGCATCCCGGCATCGACGATCGGGAACCCGGTTTCGCCGGCTTTCCAGGACGCGAAGAGGCGTTTCGCGGCCGCGCCGGTGTCGGTCTGGATGTCGTCGAAGTCGCTGTTCCAGTTGCGCCAGGCGCTGGCCGGCCAGTGATAGAGCACGGCGGCATAAAAGTCGCGGAACGCCAATTGCCGCAGGTAATTCCGTGCACCGGTGGCGCGTAGATCCATATCGGCGACCATGGTCCGTGGGTGAATTGTGCCGAACTTCAGGTGCGCCGACATGCGGCTGGTGCCCTCGAGATCGGGCCTGTTGCGGTCTTCGGCGTAGCGGTCCAGTCCGTCGTCGACGAACGCCGCCCATTGCGAAAACGCCGCCGCCTCACCGGCGGCCAGGCCGAGCGTGGCTCCGGGGTCGGGGATTTCGCACTGGTCGAGAGGCAGTCGCGCGGGATCGAGCCAGCGTGCCGAGTCGACGCCTGATTGTGCCGGTGGTCGCCACCCGGCTTCGCTCCACTTGCGGAAGAAGGGCGTGAACACCTGGTAGGGGGTGTGATCCTCTTTCGTGACTCGGCCGGGCGAAACCAGATAAGGCGACCCCGTCGCCACCAGCGGCACCGAACCCATTGCGGCGCGTACCCGTTCGTCGCGCCGCCGCCCGAACGGCGCGAAATCGTCCGATATGTGCACCGATGAGGCGCCGATTTCGTTGGCGATAAAGGGGATTTGCTGTTCGGGCAGGCCGCGGGTGACCAGTAGCCGACCATCCAGGTCGGCGCGCAGTTGCCGCAACGAGTCACCTAAAAACTGCAGGCGGCGTTGGCCTGACGACGCCTCCAGGCGTGGGTCCAGGACGAAGCAGGCGAGCACCTCGTCGCTGCGGGCGGCATCTGATGCAGACGCGAGTGCCGGGTGATCGCGCAACCGTAGATCGCGACGAAACCACAACAATGCGGAGATCATTCGCTCCGACGGTTGAGCTGCCAGATGTCGGTGGACAGCACGGTAGCGAAGGCGCACCACAGCGGATACGGGAGTAGCGCCAATCCCGCCCGGGGGTGGGCGTGTGCCGTCCGCCTGGCCAGGTCGGCGCTGCTGACCGTCAGTGCGGCGGCGCCGAGTGCGGACGTGCCGAGTTTGTGATTCCGGAAGAACAGCCAACTCCATCCGGCGTTGAGGAGCAGGTTGACGCTCAACGCGCCGATGTAGCGGCGCGCCTCGTCGTGGCGTCCGGCTGTGCGAAACCGGTCGATTGCCGCCGCGGAGCTGCAGGCGATATCGCCGTAGAGGATGGTCCAGACCACCGGGAACGCGGCGCCGGGTGGCTGGTAGGACGGCTTGCGCAGCCGTGAGTACCAAGAGGGGGCACGTCTGGGACTGGCGATGCTTCCGATGCCGGCTGCCGCAGCGACGGCGAGCGTTGTTGCGGCCAGTGTTGAGAGCCTTGGGTGCGAATGGTTGCTCACGATGGTCATGTACCCAACCCTTTCAGTAAATTAAACATTAATGAACTGAAATGGTGGCCGGATGCGGATATGCTGCCACCACAATGGAGCGTGGTGAGCAATCTGTGGTCCGGGAGGCCTTGGAGTCGCTGATCTCGGCCGATTTGCGGGAGCTGACGGCCGAGTCCGACCAGATCGGCCGACACTTCGCGGTGTCACATGACGTGCGGCCCACCGATTTTCGCGCCCTGCTGCACATCATGGTGGCTGAAACCGCGGGGCAACCGATGACGTCGGGTGATCTCAGCCAGCGGATGGGCCTGTCGGGCGCGGCAATTACGTACTTGGTAGACCGGCTGATCGAATCCGGCCACCTTCGGCGCGACTCCCATCCAGCCGACCGACGCAAGGTCATCCTGCGTTACTCCGAACCCGGCCTCGACACCGCCCGGTCGTTCTTCAATCCGCTGGGGGCACACACCCACGCGGCGCTGGGTGACCTGCCCGACGCCGACTTGGCTGCTGCGCATCGAGTCTTTACCGCGCTCATCGCCGCGATGCACCGCTTTCAGGATGAATTGGATTCGCGCACAGGCTAACTGGTAGACCGCCGCAGCGCTCAATGTTCGCGCCCAAGCAGATGCCGCAAAGCCTTATCGAGGTCAGGCTGGCGAAACCGATGCCCGGATTGGCTGAGCCGGTGGGGGATCACCCGTTGACTGGCGCAGGCGAGTTCGCGGGCGCCCTGCTCGCCGAGCAATAGCCGGGGCCCCAGCGGCGGCACCGGCAACACCGCGGGCCGGCGCAACACGTGCGCCAATGTGCGGGTGTACTCGGTATTGCGAACCGGTTGCGGCGCTACCGCATTCACCGGCCCGGACAGCGCGGTATCCCACAGCGCGCGGTGATAGACGTCGACCAGGTCGTCAATCCCGATCCAGGGCAGCCACTGTCGGCCATCGCCGAGCCGGCCACCTAGCCCGGCGGCGAACAGCGGACGCATCAGCTTTAACGTGCCGCCGCGAGGGGACTGCACGATGCCGGTGCGCACCCGCACCACCCGCACTCCAGCGTGCTCCGCCGGCGCGGTCGAACCCTCCCAGTCGGCGACGACGTCCGCGAGAAACCCGTCGCCGCGATCACTGTCCTCGGTGAGGGTCTCGTCGCCACGGTCGTACCCGTAGTAGCCGATCGCCGACGCGGAGATCAGTACGGCCGGGCTCGCAGCAGTACTGGCAAGGAGTTCGGCTAACCGGCGGGTCGGGCCAATCCGGCTGTTGCGCACCGCGTTTCGGTGGTCTTCGGTGAACCGGCCGGCGATCGAGGCGCCGGCCAAATGGATAACCGCGTCGATGCCGGTGAGCAGCTCCGGGTCGGGATTGTCGGGGTTCCACTGCCGCTCGTCGCTGCCTTGTGCGGGTCTGCGGACCAGCCGGATGACGCGATGCCCGCCCGTGGTCAGAAATGCGGTCAACGCCGAACCGACCAGTCCCGACGAGCCGGTGATGGCTACGGTCACCGGCGGCAGACCGTGTTCGGCCGCCTGGCGGTGTGCGGCCAAGTCGTCGGCCAGCTGACGGTGCCGGTAGGCGAACATCGGACGCAATGCCCACCCGGGCACCGGCGTGTCGACCCGGTCGGTCACCCGGGTTCGGTTGTTGCCGACGTCCTCGAATTCGTGGGTGTGCCGCCACCGCACGGCCATTCGTGCCGGCAGCGAGGCGGGCCCGCCGCTGCCGATGGTATCGACGAACCGTCGCGGCGGATCGTAGGAATCCGTCTGGTGTTCGGCCACCCAGCGCAGCCCGCCCGGCAGCGCGAGCGTGGCGCGCCCGTCCTTGAGCGAGGCCGCCTCGGTGACCAGCCGCATGGGCTGCCACGGCGGCGACAGCCGGTCGAACGCGCCCGGCCTGGTATGCCAGGCGAACACCTCGTCGCGGGGCGCGTCGACCACGCTCGAATACACCACCCCCATCCCTCGACGTTACAGGCGAAGCCCCGCGCATGCAGCGAGCCATTTGGGGGAACAGTGGTCTGCATGAATGTTCTCCAGGGAATGCGCTCGCTGCTCGACACCGCGCTGGATCGGGCGGTCGTGCCCGGCTACACCAGCGTTGGTTACCGGCTCCGGCAATCGGGCTGGGCGGACGATCCACCGGCGGACGCGCTTCGCGGTCGGACCGCGCTGGTCACCGGCGCGAATCGGGGCATCGGCAAGGCGATTGCCGCCGGCCTGGCCCGACTGGGTGCGACGGTCTTGTTGACCGTCCGCGACCGGCACAGCGGTGAGCGGGCTTGCGAAGAGATCGTCGCCGCTGACTCCGCTGCCGACGTGCAGGTGCAGGTGTGCGATGTGTCCGACCTGGCCGCCGTCGGCGCCTTCGCCGCGGACTTGACCAGCCTGGTGTGGGCGCTGGACGTGCTTGTCCACAACGCCGGGGTGCTGCCCGCCACCCGCATCGAGACCGACGATGGCCACGAGATCACCTTGGCCACCCATGTTTTGGGTCCGGTATTGCTGACCGAGCGCCTACTGCCGATCCTGGCCAGGTCCAACGATCCGCGGGTGATCCTGATGTCGTCGGGCGGGATGTACACCCAAGCACTGCCGGCCGACGACCCCGAATACCGCACCGGCCGATACAGCGGTGCCACCGCGTACGCACGCACCAAACGTATACAGGTGGCGTTCACCCCGATCCTTGCCCGCCGCTGGGCCGTCCAGAACGTCCGCGTGTACTCGATGCATCCCGGATGGGCCGACACTCCAGGGGTGGCCACGTCGCTTCCGGGTTTCCGGATGCTCACCGGGCCGTTGTTGCGCACACCCGCCGAGGGTGCCGACACCGCAGTGTGGCTTGCCGCAACCACACCGGCACCGCCCACCGGGGGCTTCTGGCACGACCGTCGGCCCCGCCCGGAGCACTATCTGCCGTTGACCCGTTACGGGGACCGCGACCGCCAGCGCGTATGGCAGTACTGCGCGGACGCGGTCGGCATCGAAAACCCTTGATAGCTAACGGTCAGGCAGTGCGTGCTCGACGATCGGCAGCCGGGGCTGCGGTTGGCGTTCGCGGCGCTTGGCCGCCAGGTACACCTGTGCGGTCTCCCTAGCTACCGTCTGCCAATCGAAGTCGCAGGTGAGACGTTCCCGGGCAGCCCGGGCGCGCCGCTGCGCGGCGTCTGGATCGTCGAGCACGGTGCGTACCTCTGCGGCCAGCCCCGCGACATCGCGTGGCGGACACGAAACCCCGGTCTGCCCGTGGATCACCGCCTCGCCCAGGCCGCCGATGTTAGACGTCACCAGCGGCGCGCCGGCTGCGGCGGCCTCGAGGGCGACCAGCCCGAACGGCTCATAGTGGCTGGGCAATACCGCGGCGTCGACGCGATGCAGTACCGCCAACAATTCGGCGTGGTCAAGATGCCCGACAAACCGGGTTGCCTTGAATACCTGGTGTTTACGGGCCTGGTCGACGAGCCAATCCTGCTGGGTGCCCTCACCGGCGATGGTGAGCGTGGTACCGGGGTGAGTGCGCCTGATCCGTGGCAGCGCGGCGATGACGTCGTGCACACCCTTCTCGTACTCCAGCCGTCCCACGAAGAGCAGTTCGGCGGGTCCGGTGCGCGGACGACGGGCCGCGAACGGCCAGCGCGCCGCGTCAATACCATTGCGGATCACCGTGATCTCGGCCAGACCGGGACCGAACAGTTCGGCGATCTCGTCGCTCATCGACGCCGAACATGTGATCAGCGAATCGGACTCACGAACCAGCCACGACTCGACGGCGTGCACCTGACGGCTGATTGCTCCGGATACCCAGCCGGTATGCCGGCCGGCTTCCGTCGCATGAATCGTGGAAACAATTGGCACGTCATAGAATTGGGCGAGTGCGAGGGCCGGATGGGCTACCAGCCAGTCGTGCGCGTGTACGACGTCGGGACGCCAGGGGCGGTCGCTGCCGTGTCTCTTTAAGGACATGCCGGCGCGAATCATCGCATGACCCATCGCCAGGGTCCAGGCCATCATGTCGTCGCCGAAAGTGAACTCGTGCGGATCCTGTGCGGCCGCGATCACCCGGACGCCCTGACTGATTTCATCGGAGGAGGGGTGTGTGCTGGGATCGGTGCCCGTGGGTCGGCGGGACAGGACGACGACGTCGTGGCCGGCCGCGGCCAGGGCCGTCGACAGGTGATGGACGTGGCGGCCGAGCCCGCCGATCACGACCGGCGGGTACTCCCACGACACCATCAGGATCTTCACGGGCGCCCCCCGTTCGTCCGCCGAGCGTTCACCGGGGCAGCCTTCGCGCGTCCAGGGCGCCGAACAGACCGTCGGCGCGATTCCACCCGTCGGCGAGCCGCTGCGCGGCCTCGCGCCGGCCCGACGCCAACGCCCCGGCGATCTCCCGGGTGGCGTGGGCGTGCAGGTGAGCACGGTAGCGGGCGTAGTCGGCGGCCGATTCCTTGCTCACCATGAACGGCCAGTCGCTGGACACGGTCAGCAGCGTCTCGCGCAGGATCTGATCGGCAACGCGATCGCGGGGAATAGGCCCGTCCAGGGACGCCGTCTGCGCCAGCGCCTTGTCGACGGTGGTCAATGCTGTGTCGACCACTTCCGTGTTGAGCTGGACAAGATCGGCCACCTTGTCACCGGCCCACACCTGCCAGTCCTTCCCGGAACCCCAAGAGCTGGGCGGCAATGCGACCGGATCGCCAACGAATCCGTCGGCGATCGCGTCGCGCAGCGTGCCCACTCGCACGCCGGCGGCGGGCAAGGCCCGCAGCATGCGCTGCAGCCACGTCGGCCCCTCGTACCACCAATGGCCGAACAACTCGGTGTCGAAGGCGGCAATCACGTGCGCGGGCCGCCCGATGCGCTCGGACTCGGCCAGTAGCCGGTTGCGTACCACCTCGACGAAGTCGTCGACGTGGACGTCGACCGCGTGATCTGCGCGCTCGGGATCGTAGGCCGCCTTGGCGTCCGACGACACATTGCGCCCGGTGACCCTGGCCGGCTTGAGGCCGGTGAGGTGGTCATAGGTGTGGAAATCACGGTAAGCCGCGTGCCCGGGATAGCCGGATTTCGGCGACCACACCCGGTAGCTGACCTGTAGGTCGCGCCCGAACGCGATCACATCGGTGTCGCCGACCGGCCGACCCAGCGCGGTGTCGCCATGCAATGTCGGGCCGTCGACCATGAAGTGAGTGACCCCCGCGGCGGCGTAGTCGTGCTCCATGCCCGGGGCGTACGCGCATTCTGGCGCCCAGATCCCGGCCGGGCGGTGCGCCAGCCGCAGCCGAGCGTCGGCCAGGCCTTCGCGCAGCGCGAACTCGCGCAGCCGCGGCGCCAGCAGCGGCTGGAACGGGTGAGCCAATGGGCCGCCCAGCAGCTCGACGGTGCCGACGTCGATCAGGCTGCGCAGCAGCGGGCTGCCGCCGTGCCGCCACAGGGTGGCGAAGTCGTCGAGCGCCTGATCCGCCTCGGCGCATTCGCGAATCCCGAACGCCCGCAACGCCTCTGGTGTGCACGACTGGTAACTGGCCGACTTCGATCGGGGTGCCGACCGCACGCTGGCCGCCTCCGCGGCGCGCAGCCGCCAGTTGGCCAGCCAGTGATGCATTCCGTCCAGGCAATACGGGTCGTCGAGCTGGGCGTTGACCACCGGAGTGATCCCGAGCGTGATCTGGGGGCCCCTCCCGCTTGCGGGGGACCGATGCCGGTCCTCGTCGGCCAGCGCGAGTAGCACCCGAAACAGCGGCAGGTAGGCAGCCGCCCACGACTGGTACAGCCATTCCTCGCCGACCGGCCAGCGGCCGTGGTGGGCCAGCCAGGGCAGGTGGGTGTGCAGAACCAGGGTGAACAGACCGGGCACGGGGCTGGCGGATGTGCTCACGGCCGCACCGCGATCGCGATCAGATCCAGGCTGTCATCTATGTCACGTATGTCACGGTCGCTCGAATCGACCAGGTCGAAGTCGTCACAGTTGACGGCGGCGACATCCGCCCGGAGCTCGGGCGACCACGGCGCATCGGCCACCGCCCGCGCGATCTGCGCGTCGATGATGGAGCCACCGTGGCGGGCGTCCATCTCCCGCAGCCGCGGACCATGGAACAGACCGCTGATCGACACCTGGGAGAAACCCGCGTCGACCAGCAACTGGGTCAGCTCGTCGGCGTTGAGTTCACGGGTGTGAAACGGGTTGATCGGGGTGTCACGGCCCGGGGAGAAGGTGATCCGGTTGGGGGTGGACACCATCAGCAACCCCGAGGGACGCAGCACCCGGGCACACTCGGCCACGAACTGACCCTGGTCCCACAGGTGCTCGATGACCTGGAAGTTCACCACGATGTCCACCGACGCGTCGGGCAGCGGTAACGCGGCCAGGTTTGCCCGCATGACCTCCACCCCGGGGTAGCGGCTGCGGACATGGACCACCGCGGCCTCGTCGTAGTCCACCGCGACGACCCGCTGGGCGACGCCGGCGATCAGGTCGGCGCCGTAGCCCTCGCCACAGCCTGCCTCGAGCACCTCGCGGCCCGCGCAGCGTGGCGCCAGCCGCTGGTAAACCACCTCGTGGCGGCGAAACCAGTAGTTCTCGATGTCCAGATCGGGGATGGTGCGCTCGCCCGTGAGCGTCAGCACGGCGTCAGCCGCCGGCGAGGTTCCGTCGGGGATGCGGTGGGGAACGTCGGGGACGAATGCGCTCATTGCATAGGCAGGCTAACGCGAAGTGTCCGATTCGCGAACCGCGCACTGGGGCCGCCCTTGCTGGCGCGGGAGAGCAGGCGACGGAAACCGCAGGACGACCCGCTATGGTGTGAGAGCGAACCGCACAAAGTTACCCGTCAGTAACACGCCGGTGCGGTTGCTGAACCCCTGACCCAGGTCTCGTAGTCGACCGCTGCGGGACTCCTTCGAGGAGGACGAAGCACACTCATGACGAACATCGTGGTCCTGATCAAGCAGGTCCCAGACACCTGGTCAGAACGCAAGCTGACCGACGGCGATTTCACGCTGGACCGCGAGGCCGCCGACGCGGTGCTGGACGAGATCAACGAGCGCGCCGTGGAAGAGGCCCTGCAGATCCGGGAGAAAGAGGCCGCCGACGGCGTCGAGGGCTCGGTCACCGTGCTGACGGCGGGCCCCGAACGGGCCACCGAGGCGATCCGCAAGGCCCTGTCGATGGGCGCCGACAAGGCCGTCCACCTCAAAGACGACGGTATGCACGGCTCGGACGTAGTCCAGACCGGGTGGGCGCTGGCGCGCGCGCTGGGCACCATCGAGGGCACCGAGCTGGTGATCGCCGGCAACGAGGCCACCGACGGCGTCGGCGGCGCGGTGCCGGCCATCATCGCCGAGTACCTGGGCCTGCCGCAGCTAACCCACCTGCGCAAAGTGTCGGTCGAGGGGGGCAAGATCACCGGCGAGCGCGAGACCGACGACGGCGTGTTCACCCTCGAGGCCACACTGCCGGCGGTGGTGAGTGTGACCGAGAAGATCAATGAGCCGCGTTTCCCCTCCTTCAAAGGCATCATGGCCGCCAAGAAGAAAGAGGTCAGGGTGCTGACCCTGGCCGAAATTGGGGTCGAGGGCGACGAGGTCGGGCTGGCCAATGCCGGGTCGACCGTGGTGGCGTCAACGCCCAAGCCGGCCAAGACCGGGGGTGAGAAGGTCACCGACGAGGGTGAAGGCGGCAACCAGATCGCGCAGTACCTGGTCGCCCAGAAAATCATTTAGTCGCAGATCCCAGAGACGAGAAGAGCGATATAACCCATGGCTGAAGTATTGGTGCTCGCCGAGCACGCCGAAGGTGCGCTGAAGAAGGTCAGCGCCGAATTGATCACCGCCGCCCGGGCGCTGGGCGAGCCGGCCGCCGTCGTGGTCGGCGCGCCGGGGACGGCCGCGCCGCTGATCGACGGGCTGAAGGCGGCCGGCGCCGCCAAGATCTACCTCGCCGAGTCCGACGACGTCGACAAATACCTGATCACCCCGGTGGTCGACGTACTGGCCGGGCTGGCCGAGTCCAACGCGCCGGCCGCGGTGTTGCTGGCCGCCACCGCCGACGGCAAGGAAATCGCCGGCCGGCTCGCGGCCCGGATCGGGTCCGGTCTGCTGGTCGACGTGGTCGAGGTGAAGCAGGGCGCCAAGGCAGTGCATTCCATCTTCGGCGGCGCGTTCACCGTCGAGGCGCAGGCCAACGGCGACACCCCGGTGATCACGGTGCGTGCCGGGGCCATCGAGGCGGAGCCGGCCGACGGCGCGGGTGAGCAGGTCAGTGTGGAAGTGCCTGCCCCCGCCGAGAACGCCACCAAGATCACCGCCCGCGAGCCCGCGGTCGCCGGTGACCGCCCGGAACTGACCGAGGCCACCATCGTGGTGTCCGGTGGTCGCGGTGTCGGCAGCGCGGAAAACTTCAGCGTGGTCGAGGCGCTGGCGGACTCGCTGGGTGCCGCCGTCGGGGCGTCCCGCGCCGCGGTCGACTCCGGCTACTACCCGGGCCAGTTCCAGGTGGGTCAGACCGGCAAGACGGTGTCGCCGCAGCTCTACATCGCGCTGGGCATCTCGGGGGCCATCCAGCACCGCGCGGGCATGCAGACCTCCAAGACCATCGTGGCGGTCAACAAAGACGAAGAGGCACCCATCTTTGAGATCGCGGACTACGGCATTGTCGGCGACCTGTTCAAGGTGGCCCCACAGCTGACCGACGCGATCAAGGCGCGCAAGGGCTGACACCCCGTTTAACCAGCAGTTAACGGCCCCGCAGGCTACCTGCGGGGCCGTTATTATTTCGCGACATTTCGTCACCTAGCGTGCACCGACACGTCATAGCGCCGATGCCGATTAGCACATCGATTACGCAACTTTGGTGGCATGAGCATTGCTTCCGTCCTGATACCCAGCGACAAGCCGGACGCCGCGGCTGCCCCAGCGTCGGGTCCGCGCTACTCCCTGTTGCTGTCCACCGATGCCACCCTCATCGAGGCCGCGCAGCGGCTTCGATTCGACGTGTTCACCAGCACGCCCGGCTTCACATTGCCGGCGGGGCCCCAAACGGGTGAGTTCGGGCAAGGGGATGGCCTTGATGTTGACCGGTTTGACGAGTACTGCGACCACCTGCTGGTTCGCGACGACGACACCGGGGAGCTGGTCGGTTGTTACCGGATGCTGGCGCCGGCGGGTGCCATCGCGGCCGGAGGCCTTTATACCGCGACAGAATTCGACCTTCGTTCGTTCGACCCGCTGCGCCCGTCATTGGTGGAGATGGGACGAGCCGTGGTGCGTGAAGGCCACCGCAACGGTGGCGTGGTGCTGCTGATGTGGGCCGGCATCCTGGCCTACCTGGACCGATACGGCTACGACTACGTGACCGGCTGCGTATCCGTCCCGATCGGCGACGAGGCCGACGGAGACGTCCCGGGCAGCCAGCTGCGCGGCGTCCGCGACTTCATCCTGAGCCGCCACGCCGCACCGCCGCAGTACCAGGTACGCCCCCACCGGCCCGTGCTCGTCGACGGGCAGACCATCGACGACATTGCCCCGCCGCCGCGGCCGTCGGTTCCGGCGCTGATGCGCGGCTACCTGCGGCTGGGCGCCCAGGTCTGCGGCGAACCCGCGCACGACCCGGACTTCGGTGTCGGCGACTTCTGCGTGCTGCTGGACAAACGGCGCGCTGATACCCGATATCTGCGAAGACTGCGGTCGGTATCGGCGGCCACTGAAATGGCGGGCGGCGACCGATGAGCGCTCCCGCAGTCACCGCCCACGCCTGGCTACCGCGCAACTCGTGCGACCTCAGCTGTGTGGGTATCGGCAGCGCTGCACAATCGCGGCGGTCGCTGTTGGTGCTGCGGGTAGCGCTTCGCGTGATGTTGGCGCTGCTGTTGGCACCGGGGGTGCCGCTGATGGTGGTGCCGTTGCCGGGCCAGACGAAGGTGCAACGCATCTACTGCCGTTTGGTGCTGCGCTGCTTCGGTGTCCGGATCACGGTGTCGGGCAGTCCGATTCGAAACCTGCGCGGGGTCCTGGTGGTCAGTGGCCACATCTCCTGGTTGGACGCCTTCTGCATCGGTTCGGTGTTGCCTGGGTCCTTCGTCGCTCGCGCCGATATGTTCACCGGGGGCGCGATCGGGCTCGTGGCGCGCATCATGAAGGTCATCCCGATCGAACGGGCCAGTTTGCGGCGGCTGCCCGGGGTGGTGGACGCCGTCGCACGCCGACTGCGCGCCGGTCAGACGGTGGTGGCCTTCCCGGAGGGCACCACCTGGTGCGGCTGGCACGGCAATGATGTGGGGGATGGGGCCCGAGGAGGGCAAACGCATAAAGGGTCCGGGTCCTTCTACCCGGCAATGTTTCAGGCCGCGATCGATGCTGCCCGTCCGGTGCAGCCACTTCGGCTGAGCTATCACCACGTTGACGGCAGCGTTTCGACAGCTCCGGCGTTCGTCGGCGACGACACATTGTTCCGGTCGATCTGCCGGCTGCTCACCGTGCGCCGCACCGTGGCTCGGGTGCACGTCGAATCCCTGCAGCTGCCGGGCACCAATCGGCGCGACCTGGCCCGCCGCTGCCAGTCCGCGGTACTGGTCGTAGCGCCTGCGCACCCAGGCCACGGGCACGCTCGGGTGGCATAAGCGTTCAAGAGCCCGCGCGCCGGCCGGTATCCTGGGGCGCGTCATGGTTTACCTGGATCACGCCGCCAGCACCCCGACGCACGCCGCCGCCGTCGAGGCGATGACGGCCGTGTTCGGCACCGTGGGCAACGCCTCGTCGCTGCACACCAGCGGCCGAGCGGCGCGGCGTCGGATCGAGGAATCCCGCGAGCTGATCGCCGACAAACTGGGCGCGCGCCCGTCGGAGGTGATCTTCACCGCGGGCGGCACCGAGAGCGACAACCTGGCCGTCAAGGGGATCTACTGGGCCCGCCGCGACGCAGACCCGCGTCAGCGGCGGATCGTCACCAGCGAGGTGGAACACCACGCGGTCCTTGACTCGGTCAACTGGCTCGTCGAGCACGAAGGCGCGCAGGTGACCTGGCTGCCCACCGCTGCCGACGGTTCGGTGTCCGCGGCCGCGCTGCGCGAGGTTCTGCAGAGCCACGACGACGTCGCGCTGGTCTCGGTGATGTGGGCCAACAACGAGGTCGGCACCATCATGCCGACGGGCGAACTCGCCGCCGTCGCCGCTGAGTTCGGGGTCCCGATGCACAGCGACGCCGTACAGGCGGTAGGTCAGCTGCCGGTCGAGTTCGGTGGCAGCGGGCTTTCCGCGATGAGCGTGACCGCGCACAAGTTCGGCGGCCCGCCCGGTGTGGGCGCGTTGCTGTTACGGCGGGACGTCAGCTGCGTGCCGCTGCTGCACGGTGGTGGGCAGGAACGCGACATTCGCTCCGGCACACCGGATGTCGCTAGCGCTGTCGGGATGGCCGCGGCCGCACAGATCGCGGTGGAAGGGCTGGAGGCCAACAGCGCGCGGCTGCGGGTGCTGCGCGACCGGCTGATCAAGAGTGTGTTGGCCGACATCGACGACGTTCGCCTCAACGGTGCCCGCGACCTGCTGCGGCTTCCGGGCAACGCGCACTTCACCTTCCGCGGCTGTGAAGGCGATGCGCTATTGATGTTGTTGGACGCCAACGGAATCGAATGCTCGACCGGATCGGCCTGCACCGCCGGTGTCCCGCAGCCGTCGCACGTGTTGATCGCCATGGGCGCAGACCCGGCCAGCGCGCGAGGATCGCTGCGCCTTTCGTTGGGGCACAGCAGTGTTGACTCCGACGTCGACGCGGTGCTGCGGGTGTTGCCCGGGGCGGTGGCCCGCGCGCGCCGGGCCGCCCTGGCCGCCGCGGGGGCTGGGGGAGTCGGGGGGTGAGGGTTCTCGCCGCGATGAGCGGCGGCGTCGACTCCTCGGTCGCCGCTGCCCGCATGGTCGATGCCGGGCACGACGTGGTCGGTGTGCACCTGGCACTGTCAACCTCGCCTGGCACGCTGCGCACCGGCTCACGGGGCTGCTGCTCGAAGGAAGACGCTTCAGATGCGCGCCGCGTAGCTGATGTGCTCGAAATCCCGTTCTATGTTTGGGATTTCGCAGAGAAGTTCAAAGAAGATGTGATCGACGATTTCGTCTCGTCGTATGCCCGTGGGGAAACACCCAACCCGTGCGTGCGATGCAATCAGCGGATCAAGTTCTCGGCGCTTTCTGCGAGGGCTGTCGCGTTGGGCTTCGACACGGTGGCCACCGGCCACTATGCCCGGCTATCGGGTGGGCGGCTGCGCCGGGCCGTCGACCGGGAAAAAGACCAGTCCTACGTGCTGGCCGTGTTGACCGCCGAGCAGCTGCGCCGCGCTGCATTCCCGATCGGGGACACTCCCAAGCCGCAGATTCGCGCGGAGGCCGCTGGTCGCGGCCTTTCGGTTGCCGACAAGCCGGACAGCCACGATATCTGCTTCATCCCGTCCGGGAACACCCGCGCTTTCTTGGGTGAGCGGATCGGGGTTCGCCGCGGCAATGTGGTCAATGCGGACGGGGTGGTGCTGGCCGAGCATGACGGGGTGCACGGTTTCACGATCGGCCAGCGCAAGGGCCTGGGCATCGCGGGGCCAGGGCCGGAGGGTCGCCCGCGCTACGTGACGGCGATCGATGCCGACACCGCGACCGTGCACGTCGGCGACGTGGCCGATCTTGACGTGCATGCGCTGATTGGGCGGGCGCCGGTCTTCGCCGGGGGAGTCACGCCGTCGGGTCGGATCGAGTGCGCGGTTCAGGTGCGCGCGCACGGTGAAATCGCCCGTGCGGTAGCTGAATTGGTCGGTGATGAGCTTGTCGTGCGGTTGCGTGCTCCGCTGCGCGGTGTGGCGCGCGGCCAGACGCTGGTGTTGTATCGCCCAGACCCCGACGGTGACGAGGTGCTTGGCAGCGCCACCATCGCCGGCACTGCGCCTTAACCAGGAATGTTCGCAGCGATGTTGGTCATCACGATGTCGGACACCGACTGCGGGAAGCCGCAGAAGGTGACCTCGAGCAGGGCCACCGACAGGATTCGGTAGTCGCGGCCGCAGCCGGCCGGCTGCATGTGCAGCGAGTCGGCGTCGGCCTTCCAGTCGCCGACATACTGCTGGCCGGCCTCACTGGCCGCACAGTCTCCGACGGCAGCCACCAGGGCTCCGAAGGCGCGCCGAGCCGTGGCCACATCTGGGTAGGCCGCTGCGCCCTCAGATATCAGGCCGCCTTTAGGCGGATCCTGGAAGGTAGTCTTGTGAAACTCTTCGACATCAGGTCCGAAGGTCGCGGTCTCCGCATAGATGAACCGGCATGGCTGGGGCGTGGTAGCGGCGAGGGTGTCGATGTCCACTGGTCGGTTGCCGTCCATCGACGGGATGATGGTCAGGTCGTCGCCACCGCCGGTGATCGCCCGCATCCGTGACTGGTTCAGCAGGATCTCGTCGACGTTGACGCCCTGCACACCCCTGGCACCCATGGTGAATCCCGGCACGGCTGTGCCGCCCACCACCCGGGTGCAGGCCACCACCAGCAACGCCGCGCCACCCAACAGCAGCGAGTGCGTCAATCTCCCCATCTTCCATCCTTGTCGTGTTCTGAGAGTAACCCGTAAACACCCCTGGCGCCCGGCTGGCGATGTGAGGTCGAATACGGTTGCCGGATGAGTGTTTTCGCAAATGTTTTCGCGAAGGCCAGCGGCGTCGGATCGTGGCCCGGCACCACCCCGCGCCAGGCCGCCGAGGTTGTTGTCGGCGAATTGGCGGGTGCGCTGGCCCACATCGTCGAGCTGCCCGCCAGGGGAGTGGGCGCGGATATGCTCGGGCGGGCCGGCGCGTTGCTGATCGATCTGGCCATCGACACGGTGCCGCGCGGCTACCGCATCGCCGCGCGGCCCGGCGCGGTGACGCGCAGGGCGGTCAGCATGCTCAACGAGGACATGGACGCCCTCGAAGAGGCGTGGGAGACCGCGGGGCTGCGTGGTGGCGAGCGCGTGGTCAAGGTGCAGGCTCCCGGGCCGATCACGCTGGCCGCCGGGCTGGAGCTGGCCAACGGCCACCGGGTCATCACCGATTCCAGCGCGGTGCGTGACCTGGCGGCGTCGCTGGCCGAAGGCGTTGCCGCGCACCGCGCAGCGCTGGCCCGCCGACTCGATACCCCGGTGGCGGTGCAGTTCGACGAGCCGTCACTGCCCGCGGCACTGGCCGGACAGCTGACCGGGGTGACCGCACTGAGCCCGGTCGCCGCGCTCGACGAGGCGGTGGCCGGCGCACTGCTGGACGGTTGCGTCGCGGCGGCGGGCGCCGACGTGGTGCTGCACAGCTGCGGCCCGGAGTTGCCGTGGGATCTCTTGCAGCGCAGTACAATTAATGCTATCTCGGTAGACGCCGGCACACTGCGGGCCGCGGATCTGGATGGCATCGCCGCGTTCGTCGAGTCGGGCCGCACCGTGGTGCTGGGCGTGGTCCCCGGCATCGCACCCGAGCGGCCGCCGTCGGCGGAAGAGGTGGCCGCCGCGGTGGTCGCGGTGACCGATCGGCTGGGCTTCGGCCGCTCGGCGCTGCGCGATCGCATCGGCGTCACCCCGGCATGTGGTCTGGCGGGCGCGACCCCGAAGTGGGCGCGCACCGCGATCGGGCTTGTCCGCAAGGCTGCGGAGGCGTTCGCCACCGACCCGGATGCCATCTGATACGCAACTAAAAGGTTGCATTTCGTGGTGCTGCGTGGTGGACTGATACGCAACCAGGAGGTTGCGTATGGATCGGATCGAAAAGCGCGTTTTGTTGCATGCGCCGTTGGACCGGGTGTGGCGGGCCATCAGCGACGCCGAGGATTTCGGCCGCTGGTTCGGCGTCCGCTTCGACGGGCGCTTTACCGCGGGCGGTTCGGTCACCGCGGCCATCGCCCCGACCAGCGTCGACGACGACGTCGCCAAGCGTCAGCAGCCGCACACCGGGGTGAAGAGCACCTGGCAGATCGTCGCGATCGAACCGCAGCGGCGGTTCGCCTACCGCTGGCATCCATTCGCGATCGACCCGGGCGTCGACTACGACCAGGAGCCGACCACGCTGGTTGAGTTCATCCTGGCCGAGACTCCCGACGGCGTGCTGCTCACCATCGTCGAATCCGGCTTCGACGCGATTCCCGAAGCACGCCGCGACGCCTCGTTCGAGGCCAACTCCGAAGGCTGGGCCATCCAGATCGACCTCGTGCGCAAGTACCTCACGCGGTGAGCGCGCATTCCGCTGTCGGAGCGCCGGTCTTCGACGCGCTCGGAGACCCGAATCGGCTGCGCATCATCGTCCGGCTCTGCGATCTGGGCCCGAGCTCGACGTCGCAAGTCACCAGGGTGATCCCGGTGACCCGGCAGGCGGCCAGCAAGCACCTGCAGCTGCTGGAATCCGCGGGGTTGGTCACCAGCGCCCGGCGCGGGCGCGAACGGGTGTGGACAGTTCAGACCGAACCGCTGGCCCGGGCCGGCGACTACCTCACCCAGTTGTCGCGCCGGTGGGACGCCGCGATCGACCGGCTGCGGGCGTTTGTCGAGGACTGAAGCGACTTGTTTCACAAAGCCCATCCGCACGCCTCGCCATCGAGTGTGCGAGTAGGGATTCGCCTGTGCGTCCAGGGCCCGATCCGGGCGAAAATCGCGCCCTCACCGCGGAATCGACGCCATGAGCGCACACTCAACGCGCGCTCAACCGTCCGCCGGCTTTGAGAGAGCCCTGTGTGAGGTGCGACAGATGCGTTGTGTAGTCCCTTTGGGCGGTCCCGGCGCGTCAGCCCCCTCCGATAGCCTGCCAGGGTGACTTCGCCCGAGGTGCTGCGGCAATGGCAAGAGCTGGCAGAGGAGGTGCGCGAACACCAGTTCCGCTACTACGTGCGCGACGCGCCGATCATCACCGATGCGGAGTTCGACGCGCTTTTGCGTAAGCTCGCCGCGCTCGAGGAACAACATCGCGAGCTGCGCACGCCCGACTCACCCACCCAGCTGGTCGGCGGCGCCGGCTTCGCGACGGAATTCGAGCCGGCCGAGCACCTGGAACGGATGTTGAGCCTCGACAATGCGTTCACCGCTGAGGAGCTCGGCGCCTGGGCCACCCGCATCCACGCAGAGGTCGGTGACGAGGCCCATTACCTGTGCGAGCTCAAGATCGACGGCGTCGCGCTGTCATTGGTCTACCGGGGCGGACGGCTGACCCGGGCGGCCACCCGGGGCGACGGGCGCACCGGCGAGGACGTCACGCTGAACGCCCGCACCATCGATGACATCCCCGAACGGCTTACCGTCAGCGAGGATTACCCGGTGCCCGAGGGCCTCGAGGTGCGCGGCGAGGTGTTCTTCCGGGTGGAGGATTTCCAGGCGCTCAACGCCAGTCTCGTCGAGGCGGGGAAGAATCCGTTCGCCAACCCGCGCAACAGCGCGGCGGGATCGTTGCGGCAGAAGGATCCGGCGGTCACGGCCCGCCGCAAGCTGCGGATGATCTGCCACGGGTTGGGGCACACCGAAGGCTTTCGCCCGGCCACCCAGCACGACGCATACCTGGCGCTAAAGGCCTGGGGGCTGCCGGTTTCCGAGCACACCACTCTGGTCGGCGACCTGGGCGGCGTGCAGGAGCGCATCGACTACTGGGGCGAGCATCGCCACGAGGTGGCGCACGAAATCGACGGCGTGGTGATCAAAATCGACGAGGTGGCGCTGCAGCGCAGGTTGGGTTCCACCTCCCGGGCCCCGCGCTGGGCGATCGCCTACAAGTACCCGCCCGAGGAGGCGCAGACCAAGCTGCTCGACATCAAGGTGAACGTCGGCCGCACCGGGCGGGTCACCCCGTTCGCGTTCATGACGCCGGTGAAGGTTGCCGGGTCGACGGTGGGGCAGGCCACGCTGCACAACGCCTCGGAGGTCAAGCGCAAGGGCGTGCTGATCGGCGACACCGTGGTGATCCGCAAGGCCGGCGACGTGATTCCCGAGGTGCTGGGGCCGGTTGTCGACCTGCGCGACGGGTCGGAACGCGAATTCGTCATGCCCACAACATGTCCCGAGTGCGGTACCACGTTGGCGTTCGAGAAGGAAGGCGATGCCGACATCCGCTGCCCCAACGCCCAGGGCTGTCCGGCGCAATTGCGGGAGCGGGTGTTTCACGTCGCCAGCCGCAGCGCCCTGGACATCGAGGTGCTGGGCTACGAGGCGGGCGTCGCGCTGCTGCAGGCCGGGGTAATCGCCGACGAGGGCGACCTGTTCGGCCTCACCGAAGATGACTTGTTGCGCACCGAGCTTTTCCGGACCAAGGCCGGCGACTTGTCCGCCAACGGCAAACGGCTGCTGGCCAACCTCGACAAGGCCAAGGCCGCACCGCTGTGGCGGGTGCTGGTCGCGTTGTCGATCCGGCATGTCGGGCCGACCGCCGCCCGCGCGCTGGCGACCGAGTTCGGCGACATCGATGCGATCGTTTCCGCGTCCACCGAGCAGCTGGCCGCCGTCGAGGGCGTGGGCGCGACCATCGCGGCGGCGGTCACCGAGTGGTTCACCGTCGACTGGCACCGCGACATTGTCGAGAAGTGGCGGGCGGCCGGGGTGCGGATGGCCGACGAGCGCGACGCCGGCGTGCCGCGCACACTCGCCGGGCTGGCCATCGTGGTCACCGGCTCGCTGACCGGCTTTTCCCGCGACGACGCCAAGGAAGCGATCGTGGTGCGCGGCGGCAAAGCCGCCGGTTCGGTGTCGAAGAAGACCGCCTACGTCGTCGCCGGCGACTCGCCGGGGTCCAAATACGACAAGGCGGTCGAGCTGGGGGTGCCGATTCTCGACGAAGACGGATTCCGTCGGCTCCTCGAGGACGGGCCGCCTGACGCTGCCGCGAATTGAGGTCCTCGCACAGCGTCGGGGCTATCGTGTGCGCTATGACTCAGACTGCCGATCGGTCCGCGGATTTGTCGCCGTGGTCGCCGCGGGAGGCCGAGTTGCTCGCGGTGACGTTGCGGCTGCTGCAGGAACACGGCTATGACGGGTTGACGGTGGACGCGGTGGCCAGCGCTGCGCGCGCCAGCAAGGCGACGGTGTACCGACGGTGGCCCTCGAAAGCCGAATTGGTGTTGGCCGCGTTCAACGAGGGCGTCCGCCAGGTCGCGGTCCCGCCGAACACCGGCACGCTGCGTGGCGATCTGCTGCAGGTCGGCGAGATCTGCGGCGAACAGGTCCACCAGCACGCCAGCACCATCCGGGCGGTGCTCGTCGAGGCATCCCGCCACCCCGAACTCAACGACGCCCTGCAGCACCAATTCATCGAACAGCGCAAGGCCTTGATCCAACACATCTTGCGCCAGGCCGTCGAGCGGGGGGAGATCGCCGAGGCCGCCCTCGCCGACGAGCTCTGGGACCTGCTACCCGGGTATCTGATCTTCCGGTCCATCATCCCCGGCAGCCCACCCACCCGCCGCACGGTGCAAGCCCTCGTCGACAACTTCATCATTCCCGGCCTGACCCGACCCCGCGGATAAAAAGTGTACGTTCGCGTCTCTTGTGCAGTACGGTCCAGTACCGTACTGTCATACCCATCGATCCGCCTCGAGCATCGAGGTGATCGTGTCGCCCGCTGATCGAAAGGCTAACGGGTGAAACGGTTTTCAATTGCGGCCCTGGCCAAACGGGGGTGGATGGTGCTAGTCGCGGTGGTCGTAGTCGCGGTTGCGGGATTTGCCATCTATCGCCTGCACGGAATCTTCGGCTCGCACAACAACGCTAGGGCGAACAGTGGCCTGGCCAATGAGATAGTCCCGTTCAACCCCAAGCAGGTGGTCCTGGAGGTCTTTGGGGCACCAGGGGCGACGGCGACAATTAACTACCTGGATGTCAACGCCCAGCCGCAGCAAGTCAAAAACGCCCCTTTGCCTTGGTCGTTCACGATCACCACGACGGAGCCCGCGGTCGTCGGCAACGTGGTGGCGCAGGGCAGCGGAGATACCATCGGCTGCCGCATCATCGTCAACGGTCAGGTTAAAGACGAACGCACCGTCAACAAAGTCGACGCTTACACCTTCTGCTTGGATAAGTCCGGATGATCCCCCAATGAGTCAAGATCAGCCCTCGCGGCCCCGTATACCGCACACGATCCGTCGGCTTTCGGTGCCGATCCTACTGTTCTGGCTGGCGCTGGCCGCCATAACGAACATTGCGGTGCCGCAGCTGGAAGTGGTGGGAAAAACACACAACGTGGCACTGAATTCGCCCGATGCGCCGTCGCTGAAGGCGATCAAGCGGATCGGTCAGGCCTTCCATGAGTTCGACACCGACAGCTCGGCCATGGTCGTCCTGGAGGGCGATAAGCCGCTGGGCGCGGACGCGCACAAGTTCTACGACGAGATGATCCGCAAGCTCGAGCAGGACCGCAAGCACGTCGAGCACGTTCAGGACTTCTGGGGGGACACCCTGACCGCGGCGGGGTCGCAGAGCTCCGACGGCAAGGCCGCGTATGTTCAGGTGTTTCTTGCGGGCAATCAGGGCTCGGCGGTAGCCAACGAATCCGTCGGCGCCGTCCGCGACATCGTTGACCACACCAAACCGCCGCCGGGTGTGAAGGCCTATGTCACGGGCGCGGCGCCGCTCATCTCGGATCAGTTCGACGTGGGCAGCAAGGGGACCGCGAAGGTCACCACGATCACCATCGGGGCGATCGCGGTGATGTTGTTCTTCGTTTACCGCTCCATTCTCACGACGCTGCTCGTGCTCGTGACGGTCCTCATCGAAATGTCCGCCGCCCGGGGAATCGTCGCCTTTCTGGGCAACGCCGGCATCATCGGGCTGTCGACATACGCTACGAACCTGCTCACGCTGTTGGTGATCGCCGCCGGAACGGACTACGCGATATTTTTCGTCGGCCGTTACCAAGAAGCGCGCGGCGCCGGCGAGGATCGCGAAAAGGCCTTCTACACCATGTTTCACGGGACGGCCCACATCGTCTTGGGTTCGGGTCTGACCGTTGCGGGCGCGGTGGCCTGTCTGAGCTTTACCCGGCTGCCCTACTTTCAGAGCCTGGGAATCCCTGCCGCACTAGGTATCCTCGTCGCGCTTTTGGGCGCGCTGACCCTGAGCCCGGCCATCCTCACCCTCGGCGCTTTGGTGGGCATCTTCGAACCCAAGCGCGCGATGAGAACCCGCGGATGGCGGCGGATCGGCACGGCCATCGTCCGCTGGCCCGGTCCCGTTCTGGTGGCGGCGTGCGCGTTGGCCCTCGTGGGCCTGCTCGCGTTGCCCGGATACAAGACGAGTTATGACGCCCGCCCCTACATGCCCGCCAGCTCGCCGGCCAACGTCGGTTACACGGCCGCCGAGCGGCATTTTTCGCGCGCCCGGCTGGAGCCCGAATTGCTGATGGTCGAAACCGATCACGACCTGCGTGACCCGGCCGACATGCTCGTCCTGGACCGGGTGGCCAAGGCGGTGTTTCACGTGCCCGGCGTCGCCCAGGTTCAGACCATCACCAGGCCATTGGGAACGCCGCTCGTCCACAGCTCGCTGGCGTTTGTGGTCAGCAATCAGAGCGCCGGCCAGCAGGAAAACCTGACCTACCAACGGGATCGCGCGGACGACTTGCAAAGGCAGGCCGGTGAACTGGCGAAGACGATCAACATTTTGAAGCAGCAGTACGTCCTGCAGCAGCAGCTCGCCGATTCCACTCACAGCGAGGCCGAGAACTTTCACGACACGGTCGCCATGCTCAAAGACCTGAGAGACAAGATCGCGAATTTCGATGACTTCTTCAGGCCGATTCGCAGCTATTTCTATTGGGAAAGGCATTGCTACGACATACCGGCCTGCTTTGCGCTGCGGTCCGTCTTCGATGCACTTGACAGCCTCGATCTGCTCACGCAGAAATTTGAAGACCTCACGACTACGCTGGATAGGCTCGACGCGCTGCAGCCGAAACTGGTGGCGCTGATACCACCCCAGATCGATAGCCAGGAGATCAATCGCGAACTGACGTTGGCGAGTCATGCCACCCAGTCCGGTATCTACGCCCAGACTCAGGCCGCGATCGACAACGCGACGGCGCTGGGGCGGGCCTTTGACGCCGCCAAGAATGACGACACCTTCTACCTGCCTCCCGAGGTTTTCGACAACCCCGATTTCAAGCGTGGGCTGAAACTGTTCGTATCGCCCGACGGCAAGGCTGCCCGCATGATCGTCACCCATGAGGGCGATCCCGCGACGCCGGAAGGCATTTCACACATCGACCCGATCATCAAGGCCGCGCACGAGGCCTTGAAGGGCACGCCCATGGCCGACGCCCGGATCTATGTGGGCGGTACCGCGGCGACGTACAAGGACATCCAAGACGGAGCCAAGTACGACCTGATGATCGTGGCGTTCGCCGCGCTGAGCCTCATCCTGTTGATCATGATGATCATCACGCGAAGCCTGATCGCCGCGCTGGTCATCGTGGGCACGGTGGCCCTCTCGCTGGGCGCCTCCTTCGGGCTGTCCGTGCTGGTGTGGCAGTACCTTTTCGGCATTCAGCTTTATTGGGTCGTGCTTGCGCTGGCCGTGATCCTGCTGCTGGCGGTCGGATCCGACTACAACCTGCTGTTGATCTCCCGGTTCAAGGAAGAAATCCATGCCGGACTGAAGACAGGCATCATCCGCGCGATGGCCGGCTCCGGTTCGGTGGTCACCTCGGCCGGCATCGTTTTCGCGGTCACGATGTGCGCGTTCGTGTTCAGCGGTTTCCAGGTGCTCGGTCAGATCGGGACAACCATTGGCCTTGGGCTGTTGTTCGACACGCTGATCGTGCGCTCCTTCATGACACCGTCCGTCGCGACGCTGCTCGGGCGCTGGTTCTGGTGGCCGCAACGGGTGCGCCCGCGTCCGGCCAGCACGATGCTGCGGCCCTACGGGCCGCGTCCGGCGGTTCGCCAACTGCTGCTGTGGGAAGACGACGACCCGGTGGTGGCTCAGGAAGCGCGCTAGCGCAGCATGGTGGCCACGATTCCGGCCAGATAGCCCAGCCGAGCCACCTCCGAAGGCCGGAATTCCGGGCCGGGACGGCCCAGCACGACCGCCGTGTGCGGGTCGCCCAGCGGCGCGGCGACCATGGTGATGTCCATATCGCGCCACGCCTGGGGCACCCATTCGGCGGTGCCGTCCAGGGTCGCGGCTTGCTCGATCGGCAGCCACGGCGCCGAATCCGCTCGAGTCTCCGGCGCACCAGCGCTGCCCGCGAGGCGCTGCAGTTCTGCGTCGGAACTGCGCAACACCGTGCACCAGCTCACGCGCAGCACCCTGGGTGCCTCGTCGGCCAGAACCTGCAGCCTGGACTCGTTGTCGTCGGCCGCCGCGACACGGTCGAGAAGCTCCAGCTCGCGGTGTGCGTCTAGCAGGCCGGTATGCGGACGGACGCTGTCCACCCGGACCCCGTTGAGCGACTCGGCCGCGGTGATCAAGGCGTCCGGCATCGCCCCTAGGGGAAGCTCGATGACCAGGTCGTCGATCGCATAACCCGAGCTTCGCTCCACCACATCGAGCGACAAGATGTCGCCGCCCACCGAGCCGAGCGCAACGGCCAGCGCGCCCAGGCTGCCTGGGCGGTCGAGTAGCGCGATGCGCAACAGATACGACGGCACGCGCCCACTGTCGCACAGCGGCGCGCACACGGCATTTCCGCCGGACTGAGTGCGATTGCCCGGGTCGCCCCCTCGACGTCCCCCGCAAGCGGGCGGTTCCCCCATCGCGGCTGGGCGGTACCCCCACAGCGGCCCGTGCCGGGCCGCATCGTCGCCGGGCGCCACCCAACCGCCTGGCCAGCGGGACGCCTCGCCGGGCGGTTAGGCTTTTCGCTCGTGTCCCAGATCTCCCGCGACGAGGTGGCGCACCTGGCCCGGCTGGCCAGGCTGGCGCTGACCGATACCGAGCTGGACAGCTTCGCCGGCCAACTCGACGCCATCCTGACCCACGTCAGCCAGATCCAGGCCGTCGATGTCACCGGTGTCGAAGCGACCGACAACCCGCTCAGTGACGTGTTTAAAGACGTCGATGTCACGCGGCCGGACGAGACGACACCGTGCCTCACCCAGCAGGAGGCCCTGGCCGAGGCGCCCGAAGCCGTTGATGGCCGCTTCGCCGTCCCCCAAATCCTCGGGGAGAGCCAATGACGGACATCATCCGATTGGACGCCGCGACGCTGGGCGCCAAGATCGCCGCCAAGGAGCTGTCGTCCACCGAGATCACCCGGGCCTGCCTGGACCAGATCGAGGCAACCGATGACCGGTACCGCGCCTTCCTGCACGTCGCCGCCGACGAGGCACTGTCCGCGTCGGCCGCCGTCGACAGGGCGGTGGCCGCCGGCGAGCGGCTCCCGTCGCCGCTGGCCGGGGTCCCGCTGGCGCTCAAGGATGTGTTCACCGCGACCGACATGCCCACCACCTGCGGGTCAAAAATTCTCGAGGGCTGGCGTTCCCCTTACGACGCCACGGTTACCGCGCGGTTGCGGGCGGCAGGCATCCCGATCCTGGGCAAGACCAATATGGACGAGTTCGCGATGGGCTCGTCGACCGAGAACTCCGCCTACGGGCCGACCCGCAACCCGTGGAACGTCGACCGGGTGCCCGGTGGCTCCGGTGGCGGCAGCGCGGCGGCGCTGGCCGCGTTCCAGGCGCCGCTGGCCATCGGATCCGACACCGGCGGCTCCATCCGTCAGCCGGCCGCGCTGACGGCGACGGTCGGTGTCAAACCCACCTACGGCACGGTGTCCCGCTACGGCCTGGTGGCCTGCGCGTCGTCGCTGGACCAGGGTGGCCCCTGCGCACGCACCGTCCTGGACACCGCGCTGCTGCATCGGGTGATCGCCGGGCACGACGCCCGCGACTCCACATCGGTGGACGCCGAGGTGCCCGACGTCGTCGGCGCCGCCAAAGCCGGGGCGGCCGGTGATCTGAAAGGCGTGCGCGTCGGGGTGGTCCGCCAACTGCACAGCGGCGAGGGCTACCAGCGGGGAGTGCTGGCGTCGTTTGAGGCCGCGGTCGAGCAGTTGACCGCACTGGGCGCCGAGGTCAGCGAAGTCGACTGCCCGCACTTCGATTACGCGCTGGCCGCCTACTACCTGATCTTGCCGTCGGAGGTGTCGAGCAACCTCGCGCGCTTCGACGCGATGCGCTACGGGCTACGGGTCGGTGACGACGGCACCCACAGCGCCGAGGAAGTGATGGCGCTGACCCGGGCCGCTGGATTCGGGCCGGAAGTCAAGCGGCGCATCATGATTGGCGCGTACGCATTGTCGGCGGGCTACTACGACGCCTACTACAATCAGGCCCAGAAGGTGCGCACGTTGATCGCCCGCGATCTCGACCAGGCCTACGCGTCTGTCGACGTGCTGGTGTCGCCGGCGACACCGACCACCGCGTTCCCGCTGGGCGAGAAGGTCGACGATCCGCTGGCGATGTACCTGTTCGACCTGTGCACGCTGCCGCTGAACCTGGCCGGCCACTGCGGCATGTCGGTGCCGTCCGGACTGTCCCCGGATGACGCACTGCCGGTTGGTTTGCAGATCATGGCGCCGGCACTGGCCGATGACCGTCTTTACCGGGTGGGCGCCGCTTACGAGGCCGCGCGCGGTCCGCTGCCGTCGGCCATCTGAGATCCGGCTGCCCCGACCACTGCCAGGGCCGCTGCCACAGGGCAAGATGAGGGCATGCGGATCGGCATTCTCACCGGAGGCGGCGACTGCCCCGGGCTCAACGCCGTCATCCGGGCGGTGGTGCGCACCTGCGACGCCCGGTACGGATCGTCGGTGGTCGGATTCCAGGACGGGTGGCGGGGTTTGCTGGAGAACCGGCGCATGCAGCTGAAAAACGACGACCGCAATGACCGGCTGCTCGCGAAAGGCGGAACCATGCTGGGCACCGCCCGCGTGCACCCCGACAAACTGCGGGCCGGGCTGCACCAGATCAAGCAGACTCTGGATGACAACGGCATCGACGTGCTCATCCCGATCGGCGGCGAAGGCACGCTGACGGCCGCGCATTGGCTGTCGGAGGAGAACGTTCCCGTGGTCGGCGTACCCAAGACGATCGACAACGACATCGACTGCACCGACGTGACTTTCGGCCACGACACCGCGCTGATGGTGGCCACCGACGCCATCGACCGGTTGCACAGCACCGCTGAATCCCACCAGCGGGTGATGCTGGTGGAGGTGATGGGCCGGCACGCCGGCTGGATTGCGCTGAACTCTGGGCTGGCTTCCGGCGCGCACATGACGCTGATCCCCGAACAGCCATTCGATATCGAGGAGGTGTGCCGGCTCGTCAAGCGGCGCTTCCAGCGCGGGGACTCGCACTTCATCTGCGTGGTCGCCGAGGGCGCCAAGCCGATCGCCGGCTCGATGCCGTTGCGCGAAGGCGGGATTGACGAGTTTGGCCATGAACGCTTCACCGGGGTGGCAGCGCAGCTGGGCGTTGAGGTGGAGAAGCGGATCAACAAGGACGTCCGGGTGACCGTGCTGGGCCACGTCCAGCGAGGCGGTACTCCGACGGCCTACGACCGGGTGCTGGCCACCCGGTTCGGGGTCAACGCCGCCGACGCCGCGCACGCGGGCGAGTACGGCCAGATGGTGTCGCTGCGCGGCCAGGACATCGGCCGGGTGGCGCTCGCGGATGCGACGCGCCAACTCAAGCTGGTGCCTGAAAGCCGCTACGACGACGCTGCCGCCTTCTTCGGTTAAAGCCGGCGGGTTCGGCGAACAAGCGGTTGCGCCGAACTAACGACTGTTTGAACTTGCGCCGTATTCACTGACTCGCCACGAACGGTTTACCGAATTAGGGATATCCGCGGTTTCCCTGGGTCTGAAATCGGCTATACCGTTGCTTATGAGCAACCGCGGTTCTTTACGCGGAGTCATTCAGCAGCCTTCGTCATCGGCGGGGCCTCCGCGGCCACCGGAAAAGCAGTCATCGTCCTCGCCCAGTCGGCGGCTTGAGCCGGATCGCCCGCCCAGCATGGTGCCGCCGCCCCACCGCTCAGATGCGTCCGGGTACCGCCGACCGTACGCATCGGATGAGCCGTCCGTACCGACCCCGGCGATACGGGTGCCGCTGTCGGTTCGCCGTGAGCGGACCCCGGGTGGGACGGCACTCGACGGTTTCGACCAGCAGGACGCAGCGAGCATCGCGCGGGCCGGCTGGCGAGACATCATCTATCGCGTTACCGGGATCGATGTTGGTCCGAGCAAAGAATCGGCGTACGAAGCCGGCCTGCGGGATCGCGTCCGGACATCGGTGGGGGGCGCATTTCCAATCGCCGTGCTCAACCTCAAAGGTGGTGTCGGCAAGACCGCGGTGGTCGAGGCGCTGGGCTCGACCTTCGCCGAGACGCGCGACGACCGGATTATCGCGGTCGACATCGACGCCGGGGACTTGGTGGATCGGCATGGTCGACGCAGCCCGCTGAGCATGGCCGACCTCGTCTCGGACAACGCGGTCACCCGGTATATGGATGTGCGGGCACACACGTACATGAATAGCTGCGGGCTGGAAGTGCTCGGTCTTCCGGAGTATGCGCACACCAATTGGCGACTGGGCCGCGCCGACGTCGTGAAAGCGTTTTCGATTCTCAGGAAGCACTATTCGCTGGTGCTGGTGGACTGCGTCAAGGCAATTAATTCCAGTGTGATGGAGGCGGTTCTGCCGGAATCACAGGCCCTGGTGGTGGTAAGCGGCACCTCCATCGACGCGATACGAAAGACCAGAACAACGCTGGAGTGGTTGTCCAACAACGGATATCGGAAGTTGATTGGCTCGACCGTGCTCGCGATAAACCACGTCCAGCCGACCAAGCTGGAAACGGTGGCCGGCAAGGAACTCGAGCAATTGTCCGCTCACGTCGCCGCCACGGTGGTGCTGCCATTCGATCGGCATCTCCACGAGGGCAAAGCGATCGGGCTGGATAAGTTGAGCAAGGACAGCAGGCGCCGCTACCTGGAGCTGGCGGCCGCGCTGGCCGACATGTTCCCCAGCAGGGCCCGTCAACCCGAAACGGTGCACGACCTCGGCAGAGGCGTCGGCGTGCGCTCGCCATCCCGCTGACCGCCGGGGCGCCGCTGCGCCGGCCTCGCCATTAAGATCGGGCCATGACTTCAGTGGCTGACCTGCTGGACTACGACGAGGTCGTCGCACGCTTTGATCCGGTGCTCGGACTTGAAGTGCACGTTGAGCTGTCCACGGTGACCAAGATGTTCTGCGGCTGCGCCACCGCGTTCGGGGCCGAGCCCAACACCCAGGTGTGCCCGGTGTGCCTGGGCCTGCCCGGTTCGCTGCCGGTGCTCAACCGGGCCGCGGTGGAGTCGGCGATCCGGATCGGGCTGGCGCTGAACTGCGAGATCGTGCCCTGGTGCCGCTTCGCCCGGAAAAATTACTTCTACCCGGACATGCCAAAGAACTACCAGATTTCGCAGTACGACGAGCCGATCGCCATCAGCGGCTATCTTGACGCTCCCCTGGAGGACGGCACCACCTGGCGGGTGGAGATCGAGCGGGCGCACATGGAGGAAGATACCGGCAAGCTCACCCACATCGGCAGTGAGACGGGCCGGATCGAAGGTGCCACCGGCTCGCTGATCGACTACAACCGTGCCGGCGTGCCGCTGATCGAAATTGTCACCAGGCCCATCGTGGGAACCGGAGCCCGGGCACCGCAGATCGCCCGAGCCTACGTGACGGCGTTGCGAGATCTGTTGCGCGCGTTAGATGTGTCCGATGTCCGGATGGACCAAGGGTCGATGCGTTGCGACGCGAACGTATCGCTGAAGCCGGCCGGCGCGACCGAGTTCGGTACCCGGACCGAAACCAAAAACGTTAACTCGCTGAAAAGCGTTGAGGTTGCTGTGCGTTACGAAATGCAGCGCCAGGGCGCCGTTCTGACGTCCGGTGGCCGGATCACCCAGGAAACCAGACACTTTCACGAGGCGGGGTACACCAGCCCGGGCCGCGCCAAGGAGACCGCCCAGGATTATCGCTACTTCCCCGAGCCGGATCTGGAGCCCGTCGCGCCCAGCCGCGAGCTGGTCGAGCGACTGCGGCAGACAATCCCCGAGCTACCGTGGTTGAGCCGCAAGCGGATTCAGCAGGAGTGGGGCATTTCCGACGAGGTGATGCGAGATCTCGTCAACGCCGGCGCTGTCGAATTGGTCGCAGCGACCGTCAAGCACGGCGCGTCCAGCGAACAGGCACGCGCCTGGTGGGGAAACTTCTTGGTGCAGAAGGCCAACGAGGTGAACGTGACATTGGACGAGCTGGCCATCACTCCTGCGCAGGTCGCTGCGGTGGTGTCGTTGGTCGACGAGGGCAAGTTGTCCACCAAGCTGGCCCGCCAAGTCGTAGAGGGTGTGCTCGCCGGGGAAGGCGAACCCGAACAGGTGATGACCGCCCGCGGTTTGGCACTGGTGCGCGACGACTCGGTGACGCAGGCCGCTGTCGACGAGGCGCTGGCCGCCAATCCCGATGTGGCGGAAAAGATTCGCGGCGGCAAGCTGGCCGCGGCGGGCGCGATCGTCGGCGCGGTGATGAAGGCCACCCGCGGGCAGGCCGATGCCGCCCGGGTGCGCGAACTCGTGCTGGCCGCCTGCGGGCAGGGCTAACGGTTCTGCCGATGGCGAACTGAGGCATACCGGAAGCCGCTACGACGCTGAGGCGGTTATGCCTGACGACCGTGAAGCCTTGGACGCGTACTCCGCCGTAGTCACCGCGGTGGCGAACGCGGTGCTGCCCAGTGTGGCCAGCCTCGCGGTGCGCAGCCGCCGTGGTGAGGGTGCTGGTAGCGCCAGCGTCATCACGCCCGACGGCTACCTGCTGACCAGTGCGCACGTCGTCGCCGGGGCGCGCTCCGCTGAGGCGACGTTCACCGACGGAACCACGGTGGCCGTGGATGTCGCCGGTCGTGACGAGCTGTCCGATCTGGCCGTGCTGAAGGCACGTGGCAGCGTCCCCTCGCCCGTGAGCATGGGACGCGCCGAAGACCTGCGGGTGGGACAACTGGTGGTGGCGGTCGGCAGCCCGCTGGGGCTGGCCGGCAGCGTCACCGCGGGCATCGTCTCCGGCCTGGGGCGCTCGCTGCCCACGCGCAACGGCCGGGTCGTGGACGAGGTGATCCAGACCGACGCCGCGCTGAACCCGGGAAACAGCGGCGGCGTCTTGGCCGACGGTAAGGGCCGGATGGTCGGGGTGAGCACGGCGGTCGCCGGCGTCGGTCTTGGGCTGGCCGTGCCCATCAACAACTCGACCCACAAGATCATCGCGGCGCTGATGCACACCGGCCGCGTGCGCCGCGCCTGGCTGGGCATCGCCGGTTCGCACGTCCCGGTGCCGCCGGGCGTCGCCAAGAAGCTGGGTACCGCGCATGGCCTGCAGGTCGCCAGCGTGGTCCCTGGCAGCCCGGCCGCCAAAGCGGGCCTGCGCCACGGCGACATCGTGGTGAGCGTCGACGGCCATCGGGTCGTCACCGCAACCGCGATTCAGCAGCTGATGGTCGAGGACGCGATCGCGCGCCGCATCGAGATGACCGTGTGGCGCAACGGCGCGCTCGTCGACGTGTTCGTGGTTCCCCGCGAGCTGGCCGACTGATCGCCGGAAAACGAGTGTCAGAACCCGTGGGGTGGATTCATGATGTTGATGTGGTGAACGAACCGTTTGAGGACTTGATGGCGATGCTGGACTACCCGGCGTTGGTGGTGACAACCCAGGCCGCCGGCCAACCAGCGGGTTGTCTGGTCAGCTTCACCACCCAAACCAGCGTGGAGCCGCCGAGATTCCTCGTCGGCGTGGCCAAGAGCAGCCACACCTTCGGGGTGGCGAGCAGAGCTCAGCACCTGGCGGTGCACGTACTGTCGCGGCGCCACCGCGCCCTGGCCGAACTGTTCGGCGGCCAAACGGGCCATCAGATCAACAAATTCGATCGCTGCTCGTGGCGCGCCGGGCCCCAGGGGATGCCGATGCTCGATGATGCGATCGCATGGTTCGTCGGTAGGACAGTGAATTGGATCGATACCGGGGATCACGTGGCCTACCTGTTGGAGCCCGTCGCCACGTGGGCTCCCGAATCGTCCGACGAGGATCCGCTGTACCTCTCCGACATCGACGACATCGATGACATCGACGACGACTCCGGCGGCGAGCCCGACCCCGCCTTCTTCCGCGGTCAACCCCGCGTCGACGTGACGCGCCGCTACGGCTTGAGGTTCACAATCGACGGACTCTAATCAAGCTCAGCCTTGATTGCCGGCCTCGCCCCCTCGCCGCTGCGCGGCTGGGGGTACCCCCACAGCGGGCCGACACGGCCGCACCGTCGCCCGACTAGGTCTTGTCGTCGTTGTTGCGTGGGAAGCCGCCACCCTGCGGGAACAGCGGGAACACCACGTCATCGAGCTTCTCCGCGTCACCGGCCGTCTTATTGACGGTCGCGCCCCAGACGTTGCCGTCTGGCGACATCCGCAATGCCCACGCGTGCGCGTGAGTGTCCTTGCGCACAACATCGGGTTCGCCGGTGACCGCGCCGGTCGACGGCGCGAGCCGGACCGCCACCGTCAGCTTGGGGTTGATCAGGTTGACCAGAACGGTCCCGTCCATGGCCGCGCACCCGGCCACCCCGGGCTTATCCGGCCAGGTCCACACGGTGGACACCTCCGATTTCTTGGTGATGCGCTGCAACCGGTCCGCGGTGGGCGTCCGGTCGGCGACGTACAACGAGCCGTCGACCGGATCGACGCACAGGCCACCGCCCGAGCCGACGCCCGACAGCGCCGTCGTCGGCGGCGCCTGACCGACGGTGGTCGGCTGCTCGATGCGCAGCACCTTGCCGGCCAACGATTTGGGGTCGGCGGCCATCGCCGGGTTACCCGCATCGCCGGTCAGCACCACCAGCGTGGTGGGGCTGGTGAAAATCAACGCGCCGGTATTCCCGGTCGCGCCCTTGGGGATCCCGGTCAAGATGTCCTTCGGGACGTCGCCGTCGGCCACGCGGATGACCCGATTGTCGGTAGGCGTGCTGATGTAGGCGTACATCAGCCGGTCTTGGTTGTAGGTGGGCGACAGCACGATATCCATCAAGCCGCCATCACCGGACGGGTCGACGGGGATGACCATCTTCACCTTCGGCTCGGCGCTGACCGAGATCTCCTTAACGGCACCGGTGGTGCGCTCGGCGACCAGGGCGGTTTTGCTGTCGACCCCCATGATCAGGCCGCTGGTGCTCTCCAGGCATCCCTGCATGACTCCTGGCGCGGGACACGCCTTGGGGAAAGGCGTCGGAGGCAGCGGCGGTGGCGGGGGAGGCGTCGAGCTGGGCTGGGGCTTGAGTTCCGGGTTGGTGGTGAAGGGCTGCGATTGGGCGTCGTTGAACCGTGCGCAGCCGCTCGACACCAGCGTCGCGGCACACAGCACAGCGAGCGCGCGCCGAACCGACCACCGAATTCGCATGACCGACAGGCTACGGACAGTGCGGGCACCGCCGCCACATTGCCCCGAAGGTGTCCGGCGGCAGCCGGCGGGATTTTCGGGCCAACGCTTGAGGGATTTGGGTCATCTGAGGCTGATCTGGACCTATTTGGGGGGCGAAGTGCCGATTGTCTGGCGAAAAGCGCCGCTCAAATCCCCAATTCAGGCCTAAATGCCCTTACCCTGACACGAGTGACCAGTCAATCAAATGACGCACCTTGGCAGCGGCCAGGCGAAGCCCCGGAGCACGGTCCGGGACGCCCGGGCGCGGCACGCCTAGTCGACCCAGAAGACGACCTGACGCCGGTGGGATATCCGGGCGAATTCGGAACCACTGCCGTAATCCCGTACCACGACCCGAATCAGTCGGCGGCTCCCGGCACCCCGGGATACAACCTGCTCGACCAACAGGAGCCGTTGCCTTACGTCCAGCCGCAGCCGGCGGCACGGATCCTAGCTGCCGAGCCCACCGAGGTTGAGTCGCACAAGGACGACGAGCGGCAACGCACCGTCGGTCGCCGCGGCACCCAGCACCTCGGTTTGCTGATTTTGCGGGTCGGACTGGGCGTGGTGCTGGCCGCTCATGGCTTGCAGAAGCTGTTCGGTTGGTGGGGCGGCCAAGGGCTGACCGGCTTCCGGAATTCACTGTCCGACGTCGGTTATCAGCACGCCGACATCCTCGCCTATGTGAGCGCCGGGGGCGAGATCGTCGCCGGCGCGCTGCTGGTGCTCGGATTGTTTACTCCGGTCGCCGCTGCGGGTGCGCTGGCGTTCCTGATCAACGGTCTGCTCGCCACCATCTCGGCCCAGCCGCATCAGCACACCTTCACGTACTTCCTGCCGGACGGGCACGAATACCAGATCACGCTGATCGTGATGGCCATCGCCGTCATCCTGGCCGGTCCCGGCCGCTACAGCCTTGACGGCGGGCGAGGCTGGGCTTATCGACCCTTCATTGGTTCGTTCGTAGCGCTGCTCTGCGGCGTCGCCGCCGGCGTTGGCGTGTGGGTGGTGCTCAACGGCGTGAATCCGCTCACCTGACCAGGTTTAACGGATCGCTCGCTCATTGGTATGGGTTGGGAATCCGTCCCGAGCTGACTTCGGTCAAGAGTGGCAGGGTCGCGAAAGTGACCGCGGGCAATCGCAAATCTGCACCGCTCTTCAGCCGTGCGCGCGCCCAGGAACCTCGGCTGAAACGCAGCCCGTCGATGTCGTCCCAGCGCGCCGTCTGGCTCCCCAGCAATGTGCGCACGGTCACGCCCTGGCCGTCGGCGACGGTGCGTAGCCGGATGATCAACGCCGACAACACCACCGGGATGACAAGCAGCGGCGCGGACGGCGGCCACGCCAGCACCGGGATAAACAACCCGAGGGTCAGGAATCCAACGGCGAGGTGCGCCATCGGCGAAATCTTGATCACCACGGGCGAGCCAGTAGCCACCCGAGCATCATTTCACCCCTCGCCGACGGCACCGGATTTGACTGCTGAGCAGTGCGAAGACTACCGTCGAACGCTATGGATACGGCCGGAATGCTCGTAGTAATTAGTCAGCGCGTTGGTGCCTGACTAGTTCTTCGGCATTTGAAGCCCTCCAGCACCAACGCGCAACCCTCGGACAGCAGGAGCTGACGGGGGTTTTTTGTTGCCCATCAACGAGACTGCCGGACTAAGAGGACGAAGAGGATAAAGTGAGCGCACCCACCACGCCAACGGTGTCGGCCGCCAATGGCGCGCCGGACACCGTGAAGCCCACAAAGCACCCTGCGCTTAAGCCGAAACATGTTGCGCCGGAGCAACTTACCGGTGCCCAGTCGGTAATCCGGTCGTTGGAGGAACTCGACGTCGAGGTGATCTTCGGGATTCCGGGCGGTGCAGTGCTGCCCGTCTATGACCCGCTGTTCGACTCGAAGAAGCTGCGCCACGTGCTGGTTCGTCACGAGCAGGGCGCCGGTCATGCCGCCAGTGGCTACGCGCACGCCACCGGCAAGGTTGGCGTCTGCATGGCGACGTCAGGTCCCGGTGCCACCAATCTGGTGACCCCGCTGGCCGACGCGCAGATGGACTCCATCCCGGTGGTCGCCATCACAGGCCAGGTCGGGCGCGGGCTGATCGGGACCGATGCCTTCCAGGAGGCCGACATCTCGGGCATCACGATGCCTATCACCAAGCACAACTTCCTGGTCCGCTCCGGCGACGACATTCCCCGGGTGCTGGCCGAGGCCTTCCACATCGCGGCTACCGGGCGCCCGGGCGCGGTGCTCGTCGACATCCCCAAGGACGTGCTGCAGGGCCAGTGCACGTTCAGTTGGCCGCCGAAAATGGACCTGCCCGGCTACAAGCCGAACACCAAACCGCACAGCAGGCAGATTCGGGAGGCCGCCAAGCTGATCGCGGCCGCGCACAAGCCGGTGCTGTACGTGGGCGGTGGCGTGATTCGTGGTGACGCGACCGAGCAGCTGCGGGAACTGGCCGAACTGACCGGGATCCCGGTCGTGACCACGCTGATGGCGCGCGGCGCGTTTCCCGACAGCCACAAGCAGAACCTGGGCATGCCGGGCATGCACGGCACCGTGGCGGCGGTCGCGGCGCTGCAGCGCAGCGACCTGCTGATCGCGTTGGGCACCCGCTTCGACGACCGGGTGACCGGAAAGCTCGACTCGTTCGCGCCCGAGGCCAAGGTTATCCACGCGGACATCGATCCGGCCGAGATCGGCAAGAACCGGCACGCCGACGTGCCGATCGTCGGCGACGTCAAAGCCGTCATCACCGAGCTGATCGCGATGCTGCGCCACGACGAAACCCCCGGCAACATCGACATGATCGACTGGTGGGCATACCTCGAATCCGTCCGGGCCACATACCCGCTGAGCTACGGGCCGCAGAGCGACGGCAGCCTGGGCCCCGAGTACGTGATCGAGAAGCTGGGTGAGATCGCCGGCCCGGACGCCATGTACGTCGCCGGCGTCGGTCAGCATCAGATGTGGGCGGCGCAGTTCATTTCCTACGAGAAGCCGCGCACCTGGCTCAATTCCGGCGGGCTGGGCACCATGGGGTTCGCCATTCCGGCGGCCATGGGCGCCAAGATCGCCCGCCCGGAGGCAGAGGTCTGGGCGATCGACGGCGACGGCTGCTTCCAGATGACCAACCAGGAGCTGGCCACCTGCGCGATCGAAGGCGCCCCGATCAAGGTGGCGCTGATCAACAACGGCAACCTGGGCATGGTGCGGCAGTGGCAGAGCCTGTTCTATGGGGCGCGCTACTCGCAGACCGACCTGGCCACGCACTCGCACCGCATCCCGGATTTCGTGAAGCTGGCCGAGGCGTTGGGTTGCGTCGGATTGCGTTGCGAGCGTGAAGAGGACGTCGTCGACGTGATCAACCAGGCGCGGGCGATCAACGACCGGCCGGTGGTGATCGACTTCATCGTCGGCGCCGACGCGCAGGTGTGGCCGATGGTGGCCGCCGGGACCAGCAACGACGAGATCCAGGCCGCCCGCGGCATCCGTCCACTGTTCGACGACGAAAGTGAAGGGCACGCCTGATGAGCGGTTCGCCTACCACACATACGTTGTCGGTGCTGGTCGAGGACAAACCCGGTGTGCTCGCGCGGGTGGCGGCACTGTTCTCGCGGCGCGGATTCAACATCGAGTCGCTGGCCGTCGGTGCCACCGAGCAGAAGGACATGTCGCGGATGACCATCGTGGTCTCCGCCGAGGAGACTCCGCTCGAGCAGATCACCAAACAGCTCAACAAGCTGATCAACGTCATCAAGATCATCGAGCAAGATGCCGACAACTCGGTGGCCCGGGAGTTGGCGCTGATCAAGGTGCGGGCCGACGCCGGTAGCCGCAGCCAGGTGATTGAAGCGGTAAATCTGTTCCGCGCCAAGGTAATTGACGTATCGCCGGAATCGCTAACCATCGAAGCTACCGGTGATCGCGGCAAGATCGAGGCGCTGCTGCGAGTACTGGAGCCTTTCGGTATCCGCGAAATCGTCCAATCAGGAGTGGTGTCGATGTCCCGCGGTCCACGCGGTATCGGCACGACGAAATAGCCAAGAAGAAGGAGATATTCACGTGCCAGCAGAGGCGTTAGAGATGTTCTACGACGACGATGCAGACCTGTCGATCATCCAGGGCCGCAAGGTCGGAGTAATCGGATACGGCAGCCAAGGGCACGCGCACTCGTTGAGCCTGCGCGACTCTGGCGTGCCGGTGCGCGTCGGGCTCAAGGAGGGTTCGAAGTCCCGGGCAAAGGTCGAGGAGCAAGGCCTGGATGTAGGTACCCCCGCCGAGGTCGCCAAGTGGGCCGACGTGATCATGCTACTGGCGCCCGACACTGCGCAGGCCGATATCTTCAAGAACGACATCGAGCCCAACCTGAAGCCCGGCGACGCCTTGTTTTTCGGTCACGGACTCAACATCCACTTCGACTTGATCAAGCCGGCTGCCGATGTCACGGTCGCGATGGTGGCCCCCAAGGGGCCTGGTCACCTGGTGCGGCGCCAGTTCGTCGATGGTAAGGGCGTGCCCTGCCTGATCGCGGTCGACCAAGACCCGACCGGCAAGGGCGAGGCGCTGGCGCTGTCGTACGCCAAGGCCATCGGCGGCACCCGGGCCGGCGTCATCAAGACCACCTTCAAGGACGAAACGGAAACCGACCTGTTCGGCGAGCAGGCTGTATTGTGCGGTGGCACAGAGGAATTGGTGAAGGCCGGTTTCGACGTGATGGTCGAGGCGGGTTATCCGCCGGAGATGGCGTACTTCGAGGTGCTGCACGAGCTGAAGCTGATCGTCGACCTGATGTATGAGGGTGGCATCTCGCGGATGTACTACTCGGTGTCTGATACCGCAGAGTTCGGCGGTTATCTGTCGGGTCCGCGAGTCATCGACGCCGACACCAAGGAGCGGATGCGCGGGATCCTGCGCGAGATCCAGGACGGCAGCTTCGTCAACAAGCTGGTCGCCGACGTCGAGGACGGCGGCAAGCAGCTGCAGGAGCTGCGCAAGCAAAACGCCGAGCACCCCATCGAGGTCGTCGGTAAGGAGCTGCGCGGTCTGATGAGCTGGGTGGACCGCCCGATCACCGAAACCGCTTAGCTCGAGGTCCAGCTGGACTCGAACCCCGAAACATGAACTGCGGCGGCCGTTGTCGCGGCGTGTCGTGTACTTGGGTTATGTGTCGTGGCGCCAGCTACGACGCGAGGCGGTCGGCGACGGACACCACCCGGCGGGCCAGGTGGTCGAGGGCGTTCTGGGTCGCTTCGTCGAATTCGTTGATGTTGTCGTGGGTCGCCACCAGGCTCACGCCGTACGGATTGCCGTCGACGAACTTGCACGGGTCGGTGTATCCCGGCGGCACGATGATGCCGCCGAAATGCATCAGCGTGATGTAGAGCGCAAGCAGGGTGGTTTCCTGACCGCCGTGCAGGGTGTTGGACGACGTGAAGGCCGCATACACCTTGTCGGCCAGCTTGCCTTCGGCCCACAGCCCGCCCAGTGAATCGAGGAAGGTGCGCAACTGCGCTGCGGGCGAGCCGAAGCGAGTCGGTGAGCCGAAGATCACGGCGTCCGCCCACACGATGTCGTCACCGGTGGCCGCGGGAAGATCCTTTGTGGCTTCGTAGTTTGCCGTCCAGGCCGGGTTGTGGGCGAATGATCCCGGGTCGTGGGTTTCGGCGACGTGCCGCACCCGGACTTCAGCGCCCGCAGCCTCGGCGGCCGCGGCGACGCGCTTTGCCATCGTGGTTCCGTGGCCGGTCGCCGAGTAATAGATGATCGCGAGTTTCGTCATGGCGTCATCGTAGGCATGCGCGTGATCCCGAATTCCCGGCGCAACAGGGTGCGCGCGGCGTAATAACCCGCCATGCCGTGCACGCCGCCGCCGGGCGGGGTGGCCGCCGAGCACAGATACACCTTGGGAATCGGTGTGCGCCAGGGGTTGAGCCGCGGTGTGGGACCGGCGATCGCGCGCCAGGCGGAATTGCCGCCCATCCCGATGTCGCCGCCCACGTAGTTGGCGTTGTGGTCGGCCATGCGGGCGGCGGGCACCGCGCGGGCCGCCACCACGATGTCGCGGAAGCCGGGTGCGAACCGCTCCACGACCCCCGTCACGGCCTCGGTCGCATCCAGGGTGGAACCCGACGGCACGTGGGCGTAGGTCCAGAAGGGGCGGCACCCCTGACCGTCAATGCGGCCGGAATCGGCGACGTGCGGCGACGCGGCCAGCACCATCGGCCACCCGGCGTGACGCCCGGCCGCAATGTCAGCCTCGGCTCGTGCCATCTGTTCGCGGGTGCCGCCGAGATGAAGGGTCGGCACCTGCTTCAGCCGCGCGTCGGACCACGGAATGTCGTCGCTGAGCACAAAGTCCACCTTGGCAACGCCCGGTCCAAATCGATAGCGGCGCAACGCTTTAATGTACCGAGACGGGAGCGCGTCACCGTATATCCGCAGCAGCGCGGTCGGCGCGGTGTCAAATGCGACGACCGAGCCCGGGGGGCCAGGCGGAGAAGTGATTTCGACGCCGGCCGCCAGCTCGCCACCGTGCGCGCGTAAGTCGGCGATCAGCGCATCGGTGATCACTCGGCTGCCACCCACCGGAATCGGCCAGCCGACCGAATGGGCGAGTGTGGCCAACATCAACCCGGCACCGGCGGCCGTAAATGACGGCATCCGCGAAATCACATGGGCGGCGACGCCGGTGAACAACGCACGGGCATCTTCACCAGCCAGAGACCGCCACGCCGGGGTCCCCTGGGCCAGAATCCGCAGCCCGAGGCGCAGCGCGGACGGGAGCGAACTGGGCACCGAGCGCTTGTCGCCGAGCATTGCCGAAACCACGGCGTCGGAGTGCGTCACCAACGGCCCCAGCAGCCGACGCCACGACGCACCGTCCTGCAATTCGGCGCAGGTGCGCTCGAGATCGTGGTAGGCGATGGCCGCGGGCAGGTGCGGCAGCGGATTGGCATACGCAATCTCGGGTACTGCCAGCTGTACACCGCGCGCGGGCAGGTCGAACTCGGCAAAAAACGGCGATGCCAGCGCCAGCGGGTGAACCGCCGAGCACACATCGTGCACCACGCCGGGGAAATCAACGTCGGCCGCGGTGCGGGCGCCGCCACCAAAGGTCGGCTCGGCTTCGACGACTTGTACCTTCAGACCCGCGCGGGCACAGATTACGGCCGTAGCGAGCCCGTTGGGCCCGCTGCCGACGACGGTGACGTCCACCATCCGATTACATCCGACTACGCTGGCCGCGTGAACCTGCCTGTTGTGTTAATCGCCGACAAACTCGCCCAATCAACCGTTGCCGCCCTGGGAGACCAGGTCGAGGTGCGCTGGGTAGACGGTCCCGATCGGGAGAAGCTGCTGGCCGCGGTGCCCGAGGCCGACGCCTTGCTGGTGCGGTCGGCAACCACCGTCGACGCGGACGTGCTGGCGGCCGCCCCCAAGCTGAAAATCGTCGCCCGTGCCGGGGGCGGGCTCGACAACGTCGACGTGGACGCGGCCACCGAGCGCGGCGTACTCGTGGTCAATGCCCCCACATCGAACATTCATAGCGCCGCCGAGCACGCATTGGCGCTGTTGCTGGCCGCATCCCGCCAGATTCCCGCGGCCGACGCCTCGCTGCGTGAGCACACCTGGAAGCGGTCATCGTTCTCGGGCACTGAGATCTTCGGCAAGACCGTCGGCGTGGTGGGGCTGGGCCGGATCGGTCAGTTGGTCGCGCAGCGGTTGGCCGCCTTCGGTGCCCACATCGTGGCCTATGACCCGTATGTGGCGGCGGCCCGGGCCGCGCAGCTGGGCATCGAATTGCTATCCCTCGACGAACTGTTGACCCGCG
>Ga0210389_10000250_pt1 | contig 54701 bp, 49 predicted proteins | sample IncBWH28OmetaG_FD_160127 | JGI IMG/M metagenome (GOLD analysis project Ga0210389, IMG submission 160127) | Forest soil microbial communities from Barre Woods Harvard Forest LTER site, Petersham, Massachusetts, United States - Inc-BW-H-28-O ... | reverse complement strand
TCGGCCACGCCAGCATTAATGGCGTCGTGTCCGACACATCGTTTGCCACCGCCGCCGGCGGAGGACTCGACTATCGCATCATTCGTCCTATCGCATGGCGGTTTCAGGGCGACTATATCTCGACCCACTTGTTCGGCTTGTACCAGAACAACATTCGTCTCTCGACCGGCATCGTCTTACGCTTCTAGGCCGCGGATCTGCTGCATAAAACAGGATTTTTCGTTGGCCGAATGCTGTTCCTTCATGAGTACGACGATGTACGAATCCTCGCCGTCTCGCATCTAAACCTTGCGCCGTTTTGTCTCATAGCAACTGCAACTGATCTGGAGGAAAATCATGCGCAAGGTTCTTATCGTCGCCTTCATGCTTGCTCTGTTTGCCGGCGTGGCGGCGGCACAGGTGCCCACGTCGGGCAACGTATTTTTCGGTTACTCCTACTACAACACCGATTTATCTTCGATCGATCGCGCTAACACAAACGGGTGGGAAGCAACTCTGGAGGATAGGGTGTTGCCCCATCTTGGCATTCTCGTCGATGTCAGCGGCCACTATGGATCACAGAACTTTCCTGGAGGAACGGTATGCGGCATCACCTGCTCCTCCACGACGTTTAACGCGAATGTCGCGGTACATAACGTACTGTTTGGACCGCGTGTATCCGCGTCGATTGGAAAGTTTCGTCCTTTTGCCGAAGTGGAGGTTGGCGTCGGCCACGTCAACGCGAATGCGGCCGGGTCCGACACTTCCTTCGCTACGGCAATCGGAGGCGGGCTCGATTACCGGATCATTCGCCCCGTAGCCTGGCGCTTCCAGGGTGATTATGTAGAGACGCGTTTCTTTGGGACGACCCAGAATAACGTGCGCTTGTCGACTGGCATTGTGCTCCACTTCTGAACCTCGTCAACGATCGATCGCCGCAAGAAAAGCAGGATTCAGCTGGTCGGCTGAATCCTGTTTCTTTAACGGCACCGGCACCACAATACAACGATCTCCTTCATCCCGCATCTAACGAACCGGTGCGGGATCGTTTCTCATACCAGCTGGTCTGGAGGAGAATCATGCGTAACGTTTTTTTCGTCGCCTTTGTGCTCACATTGTTTGGCTGTGCCGCGGCGGCCCAAGTGCCGAGCGGCAATATCTACGTCGGCTACACCTACTACAACGCGGATTTTTCGTCGAACCGCGGCGACCTCAACGGATTCCAGGCTACGCTCGAAGGAAAAGTGGCGCCTATGCTGGGAATTGTGGCCGACTTCACGGGGCACTACGGCTCCCTGAACCTCCCGGTGCTTTGCTCGCTCTGCACGCCGAACACGACAGCCAGCGCGAACGCTCACCAATATGAAGTGATGTTCGGGCCACGTGTTTCATTTTCTGCTGGCAAGTTCCGTCCGTTCGCGGAATTCGAAGTGGGCGTGGGACACGTGACCACGAGCGGCTCCGCGACAGAGGCAAATGTAATTCCCACTTCCGACACTTCCTACGCCACCGCTCTGGGCGGAGGCTTGGACTATAAGATCTTCAGCCATGTTGCGTGGCGTGTGGAAGGCGATTACGTGCGCACCCACTTTTTTGGAGCCGGACAAAATAACGTGCGTTTGTCGACGGGTATCGCGTTCCACTTCTAGGCCGTTTCAGCCCTAATTTTCAGCCCCAATAAAGAACAGGGTTCAGCTGGTTGGCTGAATCCTGTCTTGTGTCGCCGGCAAAACTCTTTTGAACAAAGAGGTGAGAGCTAGGCGCGCGGAACGCTGTCCGCTTCCGAGGCCCAGTATTTGTGATCGCGCAGGAAGTATTTCTCGTTCCAGAAATTCATCGCGGTCCACAAGAAGAGCCAACCGACTCGCAGATGTCCCATCTTCTGGAAGCGCCGGTTGGTGGTGTAGACTCCGCCGCGCACGATGGAAAAGCGCCCGCGCTCGACCTGGTTGCTCAGGTAATAGTCTTCCGCGTACAGAATCTGCTCATGAAATCCGCCCAGTTGCCAGAACTTCTTGCGGTCGAAAAACATGAACATTCCGGTCGCTAACGGGCGATGCAGCCACGACAGATACTGAAAGAAATCACAGCCCACATAGACCAGCTTGTCCATCCAGCCGCCCTCGTTGCACAAAATGTTCGTGGTCACACAGTGCAGTTGCTTGCTCTGTGCCCGCTCCACACAGCGCCGGATCAGTGACGGGTCGGCAAGTTCAATATCCGCATCCAGAAAAAGCAGGTAGGTAGTGTCGGCCTGCGCCGCGCCCTGGTTGCGTCCGACCGAAGGCATTCCTCCGCGAATCACGCTCACGTTCAGGCGGTCGCGGAAGCTCATGACGATCTCAGGAGTTCCGTCGGTCGAGTTCGCGTCAGCGACTAACACCTTCGTACTCGACATCTTCGAGTAGTCCTGAGTCGTCAGCGAGGTCAACAAGCGCGGAATCAGCTTCGCTTCGTTCTTCGCCGGAATCACGATCGTCAGTTCGTTCGTGGTCATGCTCGTCGTGGTCATGCTCGCCGTGTTCATGTTCGTGGTAGTCATGAATTTCTACCCCCTGTTCATCGATGGTGAGATAAGTGAGCCGGGAATCGACCCACCCGCCTGAGTTGTAGTACTGAACGCCGTCCTGCTCCTGGTGAAGCGCTTCGTGCGTATGCCCGCAAAAAATTCTGTCTGCCCCGTGATGCCGCGCATAGTTCAGCGCACCTGCCGCGACTTTCGGCGACATGCGCAGCCAGCGCGTATTCAGCCGGTCAATCAGCCGCGCGATCGGCTTGCCTTTCAAATCCAGCTTCTGCAGCAGCAGGTACAGCGAAGTGCCCCACTGGCTGAGCCGGATCCGGTCCACCTGAAACCCGTCGAACTGATGACCGTGAATCGCAATGTGCCGCAGCCCGCCATATTCCCAGGTGTAATGCTGGTACACGCGAATCCCGACCAGGTGCGACATGATGTCGGTCAGGCCGTGGTCGTGGTTGCCTTCCACCCACACCACTTCAATGTTGCGCTTGGGATTGGACAGCTTTCGGATATACCCGAGAAACTTCCAGTGCTCCTTGGTGAGGCGGGCAAAATTTAGGTCGGCAAAAATGTCGCCCAGCAGGATCAGCCGCTCGAAGCGATTTTCTTTCAGTACCCGCGTGGCTTCGTGAGCACGGCTGGTCTCTGCACCGAGGTGCAGGTCGGAAAGGATCAGCGTGTTGTACACGTGCGGATCCATGTTCTTATTCCTAGCAGGGGAATGTTACGGGTTGATTAAATGTGCATCAATATTGGTGCATAGGGTAACTAGCGAAGTAACCAGATTGCGGGCTTTTGAGCCCGCCGGGGCTGAAGCCCGGCTGGTTTGTGCGCTTTACGCGGCGCTAAAAGCGCCGCTCTTCCACGGGCAGGGAAATCTTGCAGCGGCTACTGTAGAGCCTTGAACCCGATGCACTGTGCCGCATCCGGAGGAATTGTGCTACCCCCGGTATTCAGATCCACGCGAATCACATTCTTATCGGTCGAGCAAAACAAACGCCTCCCGGTGCGATCGAGGACCACTGGAGCCGCGCTCGCGACGTAACTCGTGTTCATTCCATTCGCCGGACCACTTCCCAGCGCCGCAAAGTTATAACCGGACTTCACTCCTCCGGCCAGGCTCTGATCCAGCAGACATGCTGTAGACGGCGACTTGACGCACGGTTCTGCGCCGCCCAGGTTCGCGAGCGACTCTGCGTAGCCGCCGTAGGTTGCCATATACGACACCTCGGCCGTGTTGATGGCTCGAATGGAACCCACGGCTGAAGCCTCGTTCGCATTCATTTTCGCCGTGGTGATGCTTGGAATCGCGATCGCGGCGATGATGATAATCAGCACGACCACGATCATCAATTCCAACAAAGTGAATCCCTTTTGAGGTTTCATTTAGGGCTCTCCTTCGGGAAGAAATCCGCGATGACACGATGGAGAACGGTCAACGAGCGCCGAACTTGCGCGAAAAAGAAATTCGCCGGAGCCTGGCGGTTGTGTGGATTCAGGTTAGTTCGAACTGGATGCCTATCGCAGCGCTGAAAGCGCTGCGCCACCCAAAAGCAACGTCCCTCAGCGGCTGAAGCCGGACGATTCGGGGTGACATTGACGGCATCGCTGAAGCGATGCCCTGATACGAACCATCACATCGCTGATGCGATGCCCTGATACGAACCATCACATCGCTGGAGCGATGCCCTGATACCAACCTTCACATTGTTGAAGCGATGCCCTGACACCAACCTTACGTCGCTTTGTCGCCGATGCGAGGGTTACGCTACTTGGCGTTTTTGCTCGAGCATGGAGAAATACTCGGCGACTAGTTCGGCGTCCCAGAGGCCACGGGCAGCTTCTTCGCGCATGGTTTGGGCGGTTTGTTCGTGGGTGAGCGCCGGTTTGTAGGAGCGGGCGGTGCGAAGCGCGTCGTAAACATCGACAACCTGCAGAACCCGAGGCAGGACGGGAATCTCCGATCCGGTCAGGCCGTCGGGATAGCCGGAACCGTCGGAATGTTCGTGATGGTAGCGGATGATGGGCAGGACGAGACGAAGTGAATGGAGGGGGCGACAAATATTTTCGCCGGTGATGGGATGCATCTTCATGATCAGCCACTCGGCGGGCGTGAGGTCGCAACCTTTTTTCAGAATTTCGTCGGGCACGGCAATTTTGCCGAGGTCGTGGAGATATCCCCCGCGCTTGAGGGCGAGGATGGAATCTTCGTCCATACCGAGATGGCGGCCCAGTTCGGCGGCGCGAATGGAAAGGCGCTCGCAGTGGCCCTCGGTGTAAGGGTCGCGGCCTTCGACGATCAGGCCCAGGGTGCAGAGGACGGAGTCGGCGGTCTCGAGTTCGTCGGTAAATTCTTTTAGGCGGAGCAGCGACTTCACGCGGGCGATGAGTTCCTCGGCGAGAACCGGTTTGTTGAGGAAGTCGTCGGCGCCGGCTTCGATGCCGCGCACTTTGTCGGTGCTGTCACTGAGACCCGTGATCAAGACGAAGGGGATCAGGCGCGTCGCCGGATTTTCTTTCAGGCTGCGGCAGAAGTCGTAGCCTGACTTGCCCGGCATCATCACGTCAGAGAGGATCAGGTCGGGCAGCTGACGACGGACTTCGGCCTCGCCTTGCTCGGCGCTGGAGGCGGTGATCACGTCGTAGCCGCGCATGGTGAGCAACTGGCTCATCAGGCCGGCGATGCCGGGCTGGTCATCGACGACCAGGATTCGCGGGGCACGACGTCGTGGTAAAAGATCACCCATATTTAAATAAGAGGCGGCTTCGCCCTTTGAAGTTGTCCGAGCATCCGGCTGGGCCGGAGTGCGAGAGGGAGGCAGGCTGCTCATATTAAAAATCGTTATTGTAGCCCCCAGTGAATTCTACCGCCATTTCTCCCGTTTTCGAGAGGCAGGGGCCAGCTTTTTGAAGACGGTAACACTGTTTGAGGGACTCGGCTATTCCCATTTCGGTACGTCTTAATTTGGAGACGTGACTGTAAGTCTTGCTTTGCGGCGCACTTGGTGCCTACTCTCGCCTCATGCGGATGGTGCGAACTGCGATCGTTGTCGGGTTGGTCTGGGCGATGCTGGAAACGGCTACGATCGGAGCGGTCGCGAAAGTTCACGTCATTGCATTCGGGAAAACGACTTCGGTGCAATGGTTTGCAGGTTTCGGCGGCGAGGAGAAGGCGCTCACGATCAAGGTGCGTGCGCTGATCGTGGATGGGCGAGTCAAAGAGTATGCGATGGGCCCGGCGCACGACGTGACGGAGCGGTTGTTTGTGGTGCGGCGCGCATTTCGGGTGAATGACAGTCTGCCAGAAGATTCTGCACCACGCTGGCAATGGCAGCGCGGAGGGTGGCTGCTGGTCGACCGGCTGACCGGGCGCGTGTCGGCGATTAACCTGCCGGAGTTCGATGCCTATTACTCCGCGGCCAGTTGGTATCGCGATTATGTCGCGTATTGCGGAGTGGCCGACGATGGGAAAAAGACGTACGCGATGGTGGCGCAGCTCAGCCGGCGCAAGCCTGTGCTGAAGAAGGAGCTGTCGAGCACGGCCGTGGCGGACGATGCGGCTCCGGACTCGGCTTGTCCGGCGCCGGCCTGGGAGCGGGGGCCGGCGCGAGTGAGCTTCGAGCCAGCGGGGAGTGCGCGGCAGACGTTCGCGATTCGCGGGCATGTGGTGGATTTGGTGGAGGATTCTGAAGACGAGGAAGAGGCGAAATAGATTCAGGTTTCGGTATCGGCTCAGTTTTGGAATTTCTGATTCACGCCTCGGAGGCCTCACTCCTCAAGGCCCGCGTGTTTCAGCTGGCCGAGGGATATTGAGTGGCCTATCACGGCTTTACTGCGCGGGAGATCCCTCACTTCGCCTGAAAGGCGGCTCCGTTCGGGATGACGCCGGGGCGCGCGTTTTGAAACCGAGCCGCTCGTTAGTCTCCTGTGGCTTCGACCGCGGGCAGTTCTTCGGCGGCTGTTTTTTCTTTTACTTTCGCGCTGGTCACCAGGATTACTGACAACACGACGATGGCACTGCCGGCGAGGATGAAGCGGTCGACGCGCTCGTGCAGGATCAGCCAGCCCAGAAACACGGCTACTACGGGATTCACATAGGCGTAGGTTGACACTTTGGACGTGGGAACGTGCTCCAGCAGCCAGATGTAGGCGGTGTAGCCGATCCAGGAGCCGCAGACTACTAGATAGAGAGTGGCGCTGATGCCGCGTGCGGTCCAGACTACGTGGGAGAGGTCGCCGGCGATGAGGGCGAAAATAAAGTTGCCGGCGCCGGCGGCGGTGACTTGCCAGGCGGTGGCGCTGAAGACGTCCATGCCCGACTGCCAGCGCTTCGACAGGACTGATCCGAGAGCCCAGGAGGATGAGCCGGCGATCAGGCTGAGCGAAGCCCAGAATTCGCGACGTCCCATGCTGCCGGCTTGTAACTGTGGCCAGACTAGAACGAAGAGTCCGACGATGCCGAGGGCAAGGCCGGCCTTGCCGCGTTTGGAAATGTGGTGGTCGCCGAGCAGAAGCGCATCGAGCACCAGAAACCACAGGGGAGTAATAGCAATGATCAGCGCGGCCAGGCCCGACGACACGGCGAGCTCGGCATACGAGAGCGTGAGGTTGCCGCCCATGAGCAGCAGCAGGCCGACGACCGCCGCCAGCGCGATTTGTTTTGCAGAATAGAAAATCCTTCGCCCTGTGGCGGCGCATACGGTCAGCATGACTATCCCCGCAATCGAGAACCTTACGCCGCACATGAGCGCGGGAGGAATGGTCTGCACCGCTATGTCAATGGCAAGATAGGTTGAGCCCCAGAACAGATAGACGAGTGCGAAGGCAAGAATCACCATCCACGGACGCGGGCGCTGAGCAGATTGCATGGGCGTTTGAAACCGGGGGACGTTAAACGATATCAGACGAGCGCGAGAGGGGAGTGGATTCCTAAAGTTAGAGAGAGACGGGAACAAGAGGAATCGCGATTCATTCCCGCTACAATTCGAGTCTCATTTATAAGATCAAATTTAGAGGGCAAACAACGGATCTATGAATGTTTTCGAGGCCAACGCAGCCGAACTCGAAAAGCTCCGAGAAAGAGTGAACGAGATGTTCCGGGAGCGCACTAAAAACCCGGAACGTGCTGCGGCGTGGGAGGAAGCCGCACGGGACTTTCATACCGCGTACGACAAGCTTGCGTTTCCGGGTGGCCTAAGCAGGGAGTTTGAGCTACTCAGGATCGGTGACGTAACGGCGCTAGAAATGGCTATACAGTTCCTTGAGGCGAACCCTTGGTTCTTCCGTTCCGGATACTACAAGGCCGACATTCTCAAGGCCCTTCGCAGATATCCGCTGAGCGACGAGCAGTGCGCCCGCATGCGGAAGGTAATCGTTGAACGGGTGCGAGACCGCCCAGTTCGTGAGATGCGCGCATACGCCCGCTTCGCTCCGAAAGTCAGCACTCCTCAGTTCGAAGCAGAGATAACGAACATTGCAGCAGATTCGAATCGTCATGCCGCTCGTCATGCACAGTGGGTTCTCGACTGTTTGAAAACTGCGAGAGGACGCCTCGACAGGCGATAACTGTTGGAATCAGCCGGCAGCGATCTTCGGCCCGCCTCGGACGTATGATTACGTTTAGGAGTTGGACCGTGACCACGCGTCGAGCCAAGATTCGACAAACCGAGATTCGTTCTGGCAAACCACGCCCAGCCAAGGTTCACACTCAGTCCAACACTGATACTGAACTCGGCCGAGCCGCAGTGAGGATTTTCGCTGCCAATGAGCGGATGAACCAGATTCTGATCGAACACCTGGACCCGGCTGCGTGGACACCCAAACTAACGACGGCCAAGCTAACGACGGCCAAGCCACACGGGAAAGTCCGATCGATTGCGGCAATCTTCACCCACATGCACAATATGCGCGTGAAGTGGGTGCGGCTGACGGCTCCGCATTTGAAGGTTCCGGCCCAGCTTGACCGCTTGCACTGCACGCGGGAGCAGGCTCGCGCGGGATTGGCGGAGAGCGCCGCTCGCTGCGCGGAGATGCTCGGGGAAGCGCTCGGAAGCGCGGGTCGCGTCAAGAAGTTTCTCCGCGATGGGTGGGCGCGGCCGTGGCCGGTGGGCGTGGAAATGCTGTGCTACATGCTGGCTCATGAAGCTCACCATCGCGGGCAGGTGTGCATGCTGGCGCATCAGCTTGGGTTTCCGTTGCCGGTTGCGGTGACGTCTGGGATCTGGAATTGGGAGAAGCTGTGGAGGGAGTGCGGGGCGCCGAGCGGGCCGGGTTCGGACGCTTAGGCGACGATCGATGTGGTCTAGCCTACTCCCAGCCTGCTTCTGCGATGACTTCAGCCAACCCACGCTCGCGTCGTCCGGGATTCCCACGCTTCGAAAATCGCGAAGCGTGGGGCAGCCTCTGTCGTGATGGTTCCAGCAAGCTACGGCTAGTTTAGTTTTTCGTATTCTGCTTTGGCGGTTTTGAGAATCGGCACGTCCGGATCGGCGTCTTTCCAGGCGGCAAAGAAGTCCTGGTAAGCGGTGCGGGCTTTGGCGGTGTCGCCTTGCAGCGCGTAGGCGCGGCCGAGATTGAGGCGCGCTAAGGGATATTCCGGAGAAAAGCCAGCCGCGCCCAGGTGATCAAGGATGCGCTGGAACTCGGCGGCGGCTTTGGCGCCATCGCGCATTTTGAGATAAATCAGGCCCCGCAGAAAAATCGGCTCAACCCCTCCTCCGCGGGGGCCGGTTCCCAGTTCGCGGGGGCGAGCGATTTCGAGGGTGCTGAGAGCCTCCGCGAGCTGATTGTTCTGCAACTGTTGAGTGGCCTTGGCTTCAGGGATGGCAAGCGTCTGGAGGAAGTGGTTCTCTGGGAACTCATGTTCAACGCCGGCAACGATAGCCTGTGATTTCTGCACGTCACCGATCATCGCGAAAACCACCGCGGAAAGGGTGCGGGCATCGGGATCATTCGAGAGCGCCAGCACCTGCGAAAGTTTCTGGCGGGCTTCGGCAGAATCGCCAAACAAGGCGTTGGTGTAGCCTTCGATCGCCAGAAATTGAGCAGCGAGGTCTTTGGCGCCCGCGTTGATGCTTACCTGATCGGCGCGTTGCCACAGTTCGTGCGCGGCTTTGACCTTGCCTGCGGAGCCCTGCCATGCTGCGTTAAACAAAAGCAGGAAAGGCTCGGTAGAGGTGCCTTTTCCCAGAGCGAGTTCATGCTCGTAGGTGGCGCGGTCGCCGCGCATGTAGGCCAGATCGGTGAGCACGAAGTGAACGGCGATTCCATCCGACTTTTCGGCCACGGCCTGTTCGGAGATGCTCTTGGCCTCTGCGAATCGGTTGAGTGCCTCATAAGCCTCTGCCATGTTGTCGTAGGCATAAACATCGTGAGGATTGATGCGGTGGGCCTGGCTGGCCAGGTCGAGCGCTTTTTCGGGCTGTCCCAGTTCGGAGTAGGCTAGCGCTGCATTGTCGTAGGCGATGGTATCCCGCGGATAGGTTTGGCGCCACTCGGCATAGACCTGCAAGGCCTTTTCAGGATCGACGGTGACTTCGCTATAGTAGTGCGCCTGGATGTAGAGCTTTTCCCGCTCGCTGGTACGATCGCGCAGGTCATAAGCCTTTCTGACGGCCTGAGCTGCCTCGGCGCCACGACCCATATTGTTAAAAGCGACGCCCAGCGTGGCCCATGCCATGGCGAAATTGGGATCGAGTTCCACTGCCTTCTTCAGGGAAGGAATGGCTGCATCGTCCTGCATTTTCTGATGCTCGTCGTTGCCCAGGCTGAAGGCTTGCAGCGCCTCCAGCGATGAAGTCGTGGCTTCATCTAAAGGCTTGGCGAATTGTTGCACTGAGGCCAGGGACTCGCCCATTTTTTGCCGCAGGTCGGAGGCGGCTTTGTCGAGCGATTTCAGAACCTGCTCTTTGTTTTCGACTTCGACCTGCTCGGTGGCCAGGGTGTCTCCGGTCGATCCATTGGCGGCCGTCAGGGTGACTACGTAGTGATTTCCCAGGCTGGCGATGGTGCCGGTCAGCATGGCTTTGATGCCCTGGCGCTGGCAGATTTCGCGGGCGATCTCGTTGGTCAGGCGTTCATCCGGCGGCTTGCCCATGAAGCGCAGGGCTTCGCGGATTCTCGACTCGGGCACGATGTTGAGGTAAGGCGACTGCTCGAGTTGCACGGCCAGAGCCTGTTTGAGCGTGCCGTCGAAAACGGCGTCGCCGGTGGTGTTGACGAAGTCGGCGAGCAGGACGCTGTCCTTTTCGGTGAGCTTGGCGGACTGGCGGGAACGCGCGTAAAAGATGGCGGCGATCAGCAGCACGAGCACGATCGCAGCGGGGATGAGAACTTTCCACCTTTTTTTTGGGGCGGGGAGCGTGCTTATGGCGGCTGACGATACGGCGGCGGAAGTGGCTGCGGATGACGCGGGCGTGGTGTGCGGCGAAGCGGAAGGTCGCGCGGGAGCTGGCGCTACAGCCGACGGGCCGGAGTCCGCGGCAGCGGGGACGGAGCCGGAACTTTGTGCGACGGCGCGGCCGCTGTCGGTGTCGCGCTTCAGGCGTTGCAGGTCGGCGCGAATGTCGGCGGCGCTCTGGTAGCGCAGGTTGCGGTCTTTTTCGAGCGACTTGTTGATGATGTCTTCCAGCTTCGGCGGCAGGTCGGGATTCAGACGAATCGGCGAAACGGGAGCGCGGTCGAGAATTGACTGAAAGATTAATGCCGACGTTTCGCCGCGGAAGGGCAAGGTTCCGGTCGCCATTTCGTAAAGCACCACTCCGAAAGAGAACAGGTCGGTGCGGGGGTCGAGTTCTTTGCCTTTCGCTTGCTCGGGGGACATGTAGGCGATGGTGCCGAGAGTCGAGCCGGGGCTAGTTAGGTGTTCTTCGACGACGACGGCTGTCGGCGCGGTGACGTCGGGAACTTCCCCAGGAACTGCCGGACCGGCCTTTACCTTGGCAAGGCCAAAGTCGAGAATCTTGGCGTGTCCACGTTTGGTGACGAAGATGTTGGCGGGCTTGATGTCGCGGTGAACAATGCCTCCGGCGTGGGCCGCGTCGAGAGCGTCGGCAATTTCGATGCCGAGGGAGAGGATGGTTTCGAGCTCCATGGCGCGGTTGCCGATGAGATGCTTGAGCGTGGCGCCGTCGAGAAACTCCATGACCAGGAAGGTGCGGTTGTCTTCCTCGCCGATGTCGTAAATGGTGCAGATGTTGGGATGGTTCAGAGCGGATGCGGCTTTGGCTTCGCGGCGAAAACGTTCGAGCGCCTGGCGGTCTTGGGCGAGATCTTCGGGGAGAAACTTGAGGGCGACGAAGCGGCCGAGGCGCGTGTCTTCGGCTTTGTAGACCACGCCCATGCCGCCGCCGCCTAGCTTTTCGACGATGCGGTAATGGGAGATGGTTTGGTCGAGCATGGTTTGGCCGAGCTGAAATCCCCGCCCCGTGGTGGAGCCATGCTAAGGCGCGGGCGAGAGGAAGTCAAAAGAGAAGCTAACGCGTCTCTTCCACCCGAGTGCAGGCTGTTGTGTGCGTCGGTGAACGGTAATCGTCGAGCGTCCATTCGTTACTTAAAGAGGGGGTTACGGCTTGCAAGTCTTCCGGCTATAATCAGTCAGAGATGTCGACGGATCACGATGCTGCGGAACAACTCCAATTCGGCCTTGCCCAACTCGCGTTGCCCCTATGCATCTCGGGCCGAGTGCTGGCTGCACTCTCTGGTGTGCCCGCGGCGCTACCGGGCGAATCTGCCTTCGCGCTTGCGTCCTAGCCTGTTCGGCAGCGATTAATTCCTAAATCCTCCCTTTTGATTCGCCTTGGACTGTGTGCGTCCGAACCAGGACTCGCGCGTTTCGAGGCTGCCTTTCCTGACAACGGGCGACTGACTACTGACGGTTGCTAACGGAGGATTTCATGACTACGAAAACAATATCCGCTATCGGTCCTAAGATCAAGACGGCCCTGCCCGGGCCCAACGCGCAGCGCGTGCTCGATGGGGATGAGAAATATATTTCGCCATCGTATACGCGTTCGTATCCGCTGGTGGCGAAGAGCGGGCGCGGGATCGTTGTGACCGATGTGGACGGCAACGAGTTTTTCGATTTTTCCGCCGGCATTGCCGTGACTTCCACCGGACATTGCCATCCCCATGTGGTAGCCGCGATTCAGAAGCAGGCGGGCGAACTGATTCACATGTCGGGTACGGATTTTTATTACGAGAACATGGTCGACCTGGCGACGCGGCTTTCGAAGATTGCGCCGATGCCTGGCCCGCATCGTATTTATTACGGCAACTCGGGAGCGGAGGCGGTCGAGTGCGCGCTGAAGCTGGCTCGCTATCACACCAAGCGGCAGCACGTGATCGCGTTCTTTGGAGCGTTTCACGGACGGACGATGGGGGCGTTGTCGCTGACGGCTTCGAAGCCGCAGCAGCGGCGGCGGTTTGCTCCGCTGGTGCCGGGCGTGACGCATGTGCGGTATCCCGATGTGTATCGCGGGTGCGCGGCCGGCGCGCAGGATCCGGACGCCGAAAACTTTGCTTTGGGCTGCGCGCGCTTCATCGAAGAGAAATTGTTTAAGACCACGCTGGCGCCGGAGGAAGTGGCGGCGATTTTCGTCGAGCCGGTGCAGGGCGAGGGCGGCTACGTGGTGGCTCCGAAGATTTTCATGCAGGAACTGCGGCGCATCTGCGATCGTCACGGCATCATGCTGGTTGTCGACGAAGTGCAGAGCGGCATTGGACGCACGGGGAAATGGTTCGCGGTCGAGCACACCGGGGTTGAACCGGATATGGTGTGCATGGCGAAGGGGATTGCGTCGGGCATGCCGCTTGGTGTGACGATGACTCGGGCGGAAATCATGGACTGGGTGCCGGGCTCGCATGCTTCGACTTTTGGCGGCAATCCGGTTTGCATTGCCGCGGCTTTGGCTACGCTGGATGTGATCGAGAAGGAGCATCTGCTCGAGAACTCGGCGGCGGTGGGCGATCACATGATGAAGCGGATGGCCGACTGGCCGAAGAAACTGAAACTGGTGGGCGATGTGCGCGGACGCGGATTGATGATCGGCGTCGACATTGTTCGAGACAAGGTCACTAAGGAACATGGCAACGCCGAGCGCGACCGCATTGTCGAGAAGGCATTTGAGCACGGCGTGCTTTTTCTGGGTTGTGGGCCAAGCTCGGTTCGGATTTGCCCGGCGCTGGTGGTCACGAAGGAAGAAGCTGACGTCGCGGTGGATGTGCTCGAGGAATGCATTGCCGAGGTCGGTGCGGGCGCGTAGGCGGGGTTCAGCTTGAGAGAAGGTTCGTATCAGGGCATGCCTTGGCATGCCACGCCGTTACACAGATCTCACCTCGCTTTAGCCGCTGCCGAGCCAAACCCCAGCGGCTAAAGCCGCTACATTTTCACGTCTGTTGGCGGCATCGCTGAAGCGATGCCCTGATACGGATCGTTGTTCTCTAAAGTTCACTGCAAGCAATTCTAAGCGGTTCAGCTTTTCTTGCCGCCGCCCCGGATGCCTGCAACTGCCATCAGCCGGCCGGTCTTTCCGAGCTCGGCGCGATAGGAAAATAGCAGTTTGGGACGGCAGTGGGTGCAGAGCGGGGATGCCTCGATATTCTTCTTGAGAACTCCCGCGTCCAATAATTGCCGGCGGTTGGCTTCGGCGAGGTCGAGAAAAATCTTCTTCGGTAAATCGCTGTGGCCGGGGGCGCGGGCCGTCAGAAACAACAGCGGATATTTTTCGCGCACCGGGTCTGATTCTTTCACCTCGTGAAACAGGCTGGCCCCGTAGGCGAACTGCGATTCGAATTTGATGCGAACCTCTTCTCCGACTTCGTAACAACAGCCGCCAATGCCGGGGCCAATCGTGGCCTTCAGGTCGCGAGGACGGCTGCCGAAGCAGCGCTGCATCTCGCCTACACCTTTCTCGACGATGCGTTTGACTGTGCCGCGCCAGCCTGCGTGAAACACGCCTACAACATAGCGCTTGGGGTCGACCAGAATCACTGGCAAACAATCGGCGGTCAGGATGGAGAGTAGAAGGCCGGGCGTCGCGGTGATCAGGCCATCGCCGGTGAGCTGTTCTTCAGGCACCGAATCGAGGCAGCGAATTAGGTCGGAATGGATTTGTCGTGGCGTGATCAGGTGCCAAGCAGGCGCGGGTTTGGATCGGGCAGACGGACGAATGCGTCCGTCGCTACGTGCTCCGATCGCGCTGAGGAATGCGGAGCGGTTGCGCTCGACGGCGGCGCGGGAGTCGCCGGGGGTGAAGCCCAGGTTGAGGTCGCCCCTGCGGTAGGCACGTGATGAGCCTCCTAGTCGCGTCGAAAATCCGTGCACCAGCCAGGGTAGAGCGCTGAGATGCTGGGCGCGGAGGATGGTGAGTTGGGTTTTGTTGGGGGCCCGGGTTGGCACATATCCATGTTACCTGAACATGTTATGTGGACTGGATTGTGTGGAGCGGACACTCTTGTCCGCTGCGTTTGAATTTGTTTTGCCTTGTGTTTTTTCCGATCTGAAATCCTGAAAATCAACGTCAACCCCAACGGCAGCGGACAGGAGTGTCCGCTCCACACGTGCTATAGTTTTATGCATGTTTGCGGACTTTACGGCCACCGATCGCTGGACGAAGAAGCCGGTGCATTGCGTCTACCAGGCGATGATTGTCGCCATTGCTACGCGGCACGCCGACGCGGTGGACATCAAGTTTTTGGTGGATGGACGGAAGGTTTGGGTCGCGCTGCCGCATGTGGCGTGGGTGGAATATAAGAAGCGCACGGGGACGATCATTACCGACTCGCTGGCCGTCGAAATTGCGGGGCATTATCTAAAGGGTGCGCTGGAGGCTGGCGAGGGTCTAGGACGCGAAATGTACTCGTTGACGGTCGAGGAAACGCTGGCTCATCTCGACGCGACTGTGGCGGAGATGCAGGCACAGCCGGCATAGCGCGATTCCCCCAGGGGCTAAAAGCCCGCAAATTACTTGTCACCTTAACGCGGCCCTAAAGGGCCGCTCTTCCACCCTCCATTTCTCTTGTCGGCACGGCTAGAGCCGTGCCCCCTCACGAACCAACCCGGTCTGGATCGGCTAGATCACCACTGCTTCTTTGTACTCTCCGAAGACGCGGCGCATGGCGTCGGAAATTTCGCCTACCGTTGCTGAGGCTTCGACCGCGGTCAGGATACGCGGCATCACGTTGGCACCCAATCGCGCGGCATCTTCCACTCCCGCCAGCGCCGCTTTCCACGGGCCAGAGTCTCGTTTGGCGCGGAGGGCGCGTAGGCGTTCGATTTGCTTCGTTTCTAGCGCCGGGTCGATGCGCTGAATCGGGATGGGCTTTTCTTCTTCGACTTCGAAGCGGTTCACGCCGACGACGATGGCTTCCTCGTTGTCGACTTTCTGCTGATATTCGTAGGCGGCGTTTTGAATTTCCTGCTGGACGAATCCGCGCTCGACGGCTTTGAGCATGCCGCCGAGGACTTCGATTTTGCCTAAATATTCGGCGGCGCGCTTTTCGATTTCGTTGGTCAGCGACTCGATGTAATACGAGCCGGCCAGCGGGTCGATGGTTTGCGGAGCGCCCGATTCATACGCAACAATTTGCTGAGTGCGCAGCGCGATGCGGGCCGCTTGCTCGGTGGGCAGAGCCAGGGCTTCGTCGTAGGAATTGGTGTGCAACGACTGCGTGCCGCCGAGGACCGCGGCCATGGCCTGAATCGCGGTGCGGACTATGTTGTTTTCCGGTTGCTGCGCGGTGAGTGTTGAGCCCGCGGTTTGAGTGTGGAAGCGGAGCATCCACGACTTGGGATTTCTGGCTTTGAAATGCTCGCGCATGATGCGGGCCCACATGCGGCGGGCGGCGCGGAACTTCGCGACTTCTTCCAGGAAATTGCTGTGGGCGTTAAAGAAAAAGGAAAGCCGTGGAGCGAACTGGTCGACATCCAACCCGGCTTTGATCGCGGCTTCTACGTAGGCCATGCCATTGCCTAGTGTGAAAGCCACTTCCTGGACGGCGGTCGATCCGGCTTCGCGCATGTGATAGCCGGAAATCGAAATCGTGTTCCACTCGGGCACGTTCTCGTTGGCCCAGGCAAACATGTCGGTGATGATCCGCATGGCCTGCTGCGGCGGATAAATATAGGTGCCGCGAGCAATGTACTCTTTAAGAACATCGTTCTGCACTGTGCCGGACAATCTACGGATATCGGCTCCTTGGCGCCGCGCCACGGCCACGTATAGAGCGAGGAGAATCGACGCCGTAGCATTGATGGTCATCGATGTAGAAATCTTCGTCAGGTCTATGCCGTCGAACAGGCGCTGCATGTCTTCGATGGAATCGATGGCGACGCCGACTTTGCCGACTTCGCTCGCGGCCAGGGGATGATCGGAGTCCATGCCAATCTGTGTGGGCAGATCGAAGGCCACGGAAAGCCCGGTTGTGCCGTTGGCCAGCAGATATTTGTAGCGCTTGTTCGATTCCTCGGCGTCGCCCATGCCGGCGTACTGGCGCATGGTCCAGAGGCGGCCGCGGTACATGGTGGCCTGCACGCCGCGGGTGAAGGGATATTCGCCGGGATAGCCAACTTCGCTTTCGTAGTCGGAGCCTTTGAGATCGGCGGGAGTGTAGAGGGGATTTACGGGAATGTGGGAGGAGGTTTCAACTTCTGGGGCAGGAGCGGGGCGGGCCTTCAATTTCTCCGTCATTGGGTTTCTATCTCGAGAGGTCTCACAAATGGTTCTCCCAGGCAGACTGTCCGGGCCCCAGGGGCTAAAGCCCACGTGCGTTCATGGGTCCTGACGGCACCGCTGAAGCCGTGCCCTACCCAAAACCTTTGACCAGACCAGGTCTAGTCTCACGGGCGCTGGCCTTTCCTGCGCGCGCGCCAGAAAGAACTCAGGCCGAACCAGGCAAACGTGAGCGCGCAGCAAATTGCAACTGCCAAGCGGCCGGCCCCCATCTCTCCAGCATGATATTTCCCATACTCCTTCACGGTGGCGCCGACAAAACTGAGGGCCATGATCAGGAAAATGACTCCGATTACTTCCAACCATAACTGGTGAGCTGCGCGGGTAAACGATCGCACGACCGTGCGAACCCCCGTCATTAGCGCGCTGAGCGTGCGGCTGCGTCCGGCTTGCTGCCCAGCAACACGCGCCGCCGCGCCCAACTTTTGTAACGTCGAAACTTTGCTCACGGCCTCGATTTTAACAGCCTGCGGCGCTACAATGACGCAACCTGTGCCGCCGACAGACAGTGGACGAAAACACGGGGCGATACACCAGGGACAGCACCTGAGAGGAATGCAACTCGCACCATTCGCTCGCCGCTCGCATCTAAGAAACTGAGGGCTCATGCCGACCGTCACATCCGATCTCGAGCAACTCAAGTCTGGCATGAAGGCGGCCTGGATGGCCGGCGATTTCGGCCAGATCGCTCCCTTCATTTCCGGTGAAGCGGAGAATTTTGTCGCGCGGCTTGGCCTCAAATCTGGCGCGCAGCTTCTGGATGTGGCTTGCGGCACCGGCAACAGCGCGGTTCCCGCCGCGCGGGCGGGAGCCAAAGTCACCGGGGTGGACATTGCCACCAACCTGCTGGAGCAGGCCAGAAAACGAGCTGCGGCCGAGCACCTCGACATGCGTTTTGACGAAGGTGATGCGGAAGACCTTCACTATCCCGACCGCTCGTTCGACGTTGTAGTCAGCATGTTCGGCGCCATGTTCGCTCCACGCCCGGAGCGCGTCGCGGAAGAATTCCTTCGGGTCTGCAAATCCGGTGGCATGATCGCGATGGCGAATTGGACTGCGCAGGGTTTTGTCGGGAAGATGAACCAGGTGACGGGCAAGTTGGTTCCGCCTCCGGCGGGAGTTCCGCCTCCTGTACTTTGGGGAGACGAACCGACGGTCAAACAACGACTGGGACACGGATGTGCGCAGCTGACGTGCACGCGCCGGAAAGTGGTGATGGCGTATCCGTTTCCGCCGAAGGAAACGCTGGCCTTCTTCCGACGTTATATGGGACCGACACAGAGGGCATTTTCAAGGCTGGACGCAGCCGGGCAGGCCGATCTGGCCGCACAATTAGAATCGTTGTGGGCTGAGCACAACACGGCGACCGACGGCACCACAGCCGTGGAAGGTGAATATTTGGAAGTGCACGCGATTCGCGCCTGACGCGGGATCGTGATAAGTTGACTTTTGGCAGGGGGGACACAGTGGATCAACAACTCAAGCAACTCATGAAAGAGCTCGGCGAGGCGATCAACGAATCTCTTTCTGACTCCGAGCAGATCTCTGAAGTTGTCTCCCGCATAAAAGAAGGTGGATACGACATTTTTCTGGTGCTTGAGGCCACGATTGGCGTGAGCAAGCAGGGAGAAAAGTCACCCGACAAGACCTCGCTGGTAACCACGTTGTCCACCAATCCTGAATTCAAGATCAACGACCAGGATCTGAAATTCCTGAAGTCGCTGCGCATCAAGATCGACGAAGAGAAGCACGAGAAGGACCGGCAGGAGAGGCAGGGCAGAGACAGGGTGCAAGAAGATAAGCACGACAAGGACATCTAGCCTGGACGCGTTTGATGTGGCGGAGATCCTTCTCTCCGCCTGAAGAGCGGCTCCGCTCAGGATGACATCCGGTAGGTGGGTTACTCCGTAGTTCGCTTTATTCCGTCAAAACCAGATTCAGCAACTGTTCGACGGCGCGGTCGGCCTCTAAAATCGAGGATTTGTGATCGGGCGTACCGGACAGGTCGGTATTCGCGAAACTAATCCTGCCGAATGGAGCTGCCCGTAGAACGTCCCCCGGAGCGGGCTTGCCGTCTTTTCCGAAGTAAAATCCTGGCGCGGGGCTGGCGTAGGCGTGCCCCCAGCGGTTCAGGATAATGCCGGCGATGTCGCGCGATGAATCGAAGCCCGAGCGAGCGAACATGTCAGTAAACTGCTGACGAATCTGCCGTTCGTACTCGCGAAACGGAGTGGAAATCATTTCTGCGCGACCCATGTGTCCCTGCTGCTCGGCAGTCCTGCCGGGATACGGGTACAACACCTTGATCGTCAGCACGACCGGAGAATCGGGACTGATCGTCGGCGAATCGGCGCCGCAGAGCGCCAGCTTCCGGACCTGCATGTAATTTCCCAGGCCCTCATACCACTGGCAACCGGAAATCCCCATCTTGTATAGAAATCTCCAGTTGCGTACCGCGACGTTGGCGACCATGCAAGGCGAGCGATGGAACTGCGCATACGCCTCTTTACGATCGTCAGGAAGGTCGCGGACGATATTTCTGGTCGTCCAGCTTCCGCCTGCCATCACCACGGAACGCGCTTTCACACGGTATGTTTTCCCACCGCGCGTGTAGGCGATGGTCACGGACTCTGATTTCGCCGGATCGCCATCGTGCTTGACCCACACCGCAGTCGAATCTAACCGAATGCGGGCGGCGGCTCCTGGGCGATCGAGAGCGGCGAAGTTCACGTGGTTACGACAAACATCGTCGAGTGAAGGTGAGCCGGCAATTGATTCCGGAATCAGAGTCTTGGCAATGAGCCGCGCGATGGCGCTATTGCCGTCGGGGAACATTTCCGTGCCGTCGTCGGGAATGGGACCCAGCTCATCAAAGGCATATGCGGTGTAGCCGGAAAGCGCATCCGCGCCGAGGCCGAAACCTCCGCCTTCGTCGGTCAGGAGAAAGGTTCGGACGGTTTCGCGGCTGATGCCGTGCGTTTCCATCAGATGGTCTTCGAGTGTGATGGTATCGAGGCGGCGCGAAATGGCGTCGCCGCGGTACTGCGGTTTTGGCGAGTCCGTCGACTGAGACCGCAACAACTCCTCGCGGGCCTTTGCCGAAATCGGCGCGCCCTCCAATTTCTTGGTCTTGTCCCACGGATCGGTCACCCAGACTCCCTGGGGCTGGCCGAACTTCGCACCGAAGTACAAGCCGTAAGGCGCCGGACCAAGATAGGGCGTGCGCGTAAGCGGTATTTCCGGCGCAGGGCCTGCCCACTTCTGATATTCCAGGCGCGGCGCCTTCAGACCGATCGAGTCGTAGAATCGACCGATAAAGCTGTGGGGGAACGGCGGCCAGAAAAGTGCCGAGCCTTGATGCCCGATCAGGCGGTGACCATCCACTAGAAACTCATTGCGTTTGGCTTCGCCGCCGAAGATAGGATGATTGTCGAGGACAAGGCAGGTCTTCCCGGACCCAGCCTTGCGTTGAAAAATCAGCGCCGCGGCCAGACCGCTGATGCCGCCGCCCACGATGACGCAATCGTAAGTTTCGCCGGTGTCGATAACGCTGGCGGGCAGGCTCTCAAACGCACCATCGCGAATCTGGTGGCCGGCGGTGAGAACTGCGAGCGTATTGCCGTTGGAATTGGCGTAGTCGCCGACGCCGCCGTAGCCGGTAAAGACGTCGTCATTTGTATCCGACCCCGGATTCAAACCCGGACTCGGCCGAGCGGGCATTTTCTCGGCCAGCAAATCCGCCGGTGACAATGGATTCAGCAGTAGGCCGCCAGAGGCCAGCAGGGTGGCATTCAGAAAATCGCGCCGCGTAATGCCCTGGTTCATCCCCAGAGCGTTCATCCTCGGAGCGTGGTCGGAGCAAGAACTTTCCTGGTCCGTGAGCCGACGCCGAAGTTTCTGGCCACGCCCTTTCGTCTGCTTTGGCAATTTCGCCTGCAATTTCGCCTCCCGACACCTAGTAGCGCCGCCCGGCACCGTGCAGCATTATACGGATTTGCCGATCCGGCGAAAGGCCCAGCAACTCTGCTGACCTGTGCTAACATCTAATGTTTTCTTTTCGCATCTGCCTTGCGGAAAGCGATTCCGCCTAAAGCAAGCGGCAACAGCGACGGAATCTGAGGGTCGAGAATGAAAGATACTCTCGGAGTTCTATTGGCAGGCGGCGCCGGCGAGCGACTGTATCCTCTGACTCGCGACCGGGCCAAGCCCGCGGTCACTTTCGGCGGCATCTACCGCATCATCGACATCACACTTTCCAATTGCCTGAACTCTGATCTGCGGCGGGTTTACATCCTCACGCAGTACAAGGCGCTGTCGTTGAACCGACACATCCGCGAAGGCTGGAACATTCTGGGGCGCGAAGTGGGTGAGTTCGTGGAAGTGCTGCCGCCCATGAAACGGGTGAGCGACCAGTGGTATCAGGGAACAGCCGACGCGGTTTACCAGAATATTTATTCCATCGGCTCCGAGCAGCCCAAGCATGTGATGATTCTTTCCGGCGATCACATCTACAAGATGGACTACGGCAAGATGATGAAGCAGCATCAGGACTCGGCTGCCGACATCACGATGGCGATCATTCATATTGATCCCGAGGAAACTTTTCGCTTCGGCGTGGTCGACGTCGACAAGGACGGGCGCATCAACGGCTTCGAGGAAAAACCGAAAATAACGGAACTACGTTCGCCGCTGAATCCGGCCAAGGTCGCGGCCTCGATGGGCATTTATCTGTTCAATGCCGACGTGCTGATTCCAGTACTGCTGAAGGACGCCGAGAACGCGCAGTCCAGCCATGACTTCGGTAAAGATATTCTGCCCAAGATGGTCGACGACTACCGCGTGTTCGCCTACGACTTCATTGACGAAAATAAAAAAGAGTCGCTCTACTGGCGCGATGTAGGCACGCTCGAGGCCTATTACGAAGCCAACATGGATATCGTCGCGGTGTCGCCAATCTTCAATTTGTATGACGAAGAGTGGCCGATCCGCACGCACCAGCGGCAATATCCGCCGGCGAAATTCGTATTCGCCGAAACTGGACGGACTGGAACCGCGCTCGATTCCATCGTCTCGAACGGATGCATCGTTTCTGGCGGGACGGTGAAAAATTCCGTGCTCTCGCCGGATGTGCGGGTCAACTCCTACTCCGAAGTCGAGGACTGCATTCTCTTCTCGCACGTGAGCGTGGGCCGGCGTTGCCGGATCCGGAAGGCGATTCTCGACCGCGACGTGCACATTCCCGAGGGCACGACCATCGGCTACGACGCCGAGGCCGACCGCCAACGCTATTTCGTCACCGAAAGCGGCATCACCGTGGTCACGCGCGATTATTCGCTGTTTGAGAATCCGGTGACGGTGGACTACTTCACCAGCGAGTAACGGCGGGCCATGCCCGGGCACGCACTACCAGTCGAGGTCGGCCAGTATTGCGCCGTAGATTTCCATTCCCTTCCAGAAATGCCCCAAGCGAAGATTTTCGTCGGAACTATGCTGATGGTTGTCGTAATTCACGATGGGGACGCCAATCCAAGGCAAGTTGAGATCTTGGAAAATGTACATGGGGACGCTCCCTCCGAGAGTGGGTGCTACGACGGTGTCGCCGCCGGTTGCCTCCTGAACCACACGAACCAGAGCCTTCGAGACCGGCAGGTCCATTGAGGTTCGAGACGCAGGATAATTCCAAGCGTCTTTCTGGGCGCGAACGGGATGGGCCAGGCGCTCCTCCTTTGTGGGGATGTCGGAAGTGACATAGAAACCTTGCTTGCGGATGTGCGCCAAGACCTGTTCGAATTTCCTGCCCGCGTCTTCACCTTCCACCAGACGCACATCGATTGCGGCCTGTGCCTTTTCCGGGACCACGTTCTGGGCGGCTTCGCCGACATAAGCGCTATGCAAGCCGCGAATGTTCAGCGAGGGAAGTTGGAGCAGGTCGACCAGTCTTGCGCCACCTCCTTCGGGCTGAGAAAACTGGAGCGCCCTCGATAGTTCTGAATCGTCATTCGGCATTGCGTCCAACGCTCTTTTTTCGGTCGCGCCCATAGGCACGACATCGTCGTAGAAGCCCTCAATCAGAACGTGTCCGTCTCGGGACTTCATCGAAGCCAGCAGCCATGACAGTTCGAACGCCGGATTGGGCGCCCAATTGCCGTAGTGGCCGCTATGCAGTGCGCGGATTGGCCCATAGGTTGTGATGTCGAATCCAAGGATGCCGCGGTTGCCAAAGAAAACCAGCGGGCGTCCGCTCGGGTGCACAGGCCCATCGCAGGTGATAAGCAAGTCTGCGTTCAGAAGACTCTTGTTCTCTTCGAGTGTGCGCTGTAAGTTGGGCGACCCGCTTTCTTCCTCTCCTTCGAGGATCAACTTCAGGTTTATCCGCAGCGGGATACGGTTTGCACGCAATGCGTCCAGCGTTGCGAGGAGCGCCACGATCGGCGATTTGTCGTCAGAAGACGAACGCGCATAGATTCGCCAGTCATCGTCGTAGACGGCCGCGGACTTTCCGGAGGGATTGGGGAAAGGAATCCGCTTCCCACCGGCTTCGATCGCATTGTCGCGCAATGTCGGCTCAAAGGGCTTGGCGTCGGTCCAGGCCGCCGGATCCACAGGCTGACCGTCGTAATGCGCGTAAAAGATCACGGTATGCCTGGCGGTCGGCGAGGTAAGGCTTCCGAAAACCACGGGCCCCCGACCTTTGATGGGTAACAGGCGGGTCTCGATTCCGCGTGCCTGAAGCATTTTCGAAAGCAGCTCTGCGTTCTTCTGAATGTTAGGGGCGTCGGAGGCAAGATTCGGAATCGCGAGTAGGTCGGTTAGCTCGCGGATGATACGGTCTTCATTCGCCAGGCGGTACGCGCGCACGGCCTGTTGAACCTTGGCAGGTTCCGGGAGGGTTGATACTTGTGCCATCGCCAGATGCGGCAGAAATGCAAGCATTAGAGTGACAGCGATTGATCGCAAGAGGTCTCTCCCTGTGTGCTTTTTTCGCGGAATCAAGTTTGGCTGAGATTATAAGCTTGGTGACCGAACTCCCACTCCCCGCTGAAACAGCTCGACTCGACCAGCCCGTTCAGACGCACGGACCCGCGGCAGATCAATCTGCTAAGCTTTACCGGTCACTTTGCCTTGCAGGGAGAGACTCAAGCTCCTCATGAAGAATCGATCTGGTCGTACTCTGGCACGTGTCCTCCTCTTCGTTATTGTCATTGCTCTGGCCGGCGGTCTACACGCCTGGGCGCATCCCACTGCCCCGGACAAGGACAAAGCTGATCTGCTGCTCTCGACCATGCAAGCCGAGATGCAGCGCGCGCAGGGCAGCCTGGGCAAGCTCGATCCTGCTCCTTATTTCATGAGTTATTCCGTGTATGACCAGAGCATCGCTCTGGCGATCGGCAGCCAGGGAAGTCTGGTGAATTCCACGGCGGTGCGGCGGCGCGCGGCGGACGTCAGCATGCGGATTGGCGCACCCGCGCTCGACAACGCGCACTCGCAGAACCGGGCTTCCGCGCGGACTTCTGGAACTTTACCGCTCGAAGATGACCGCAATGCGATTGCTCACGAACTCTGGCGGCTGACCTACGAGGAATATCGCAAAGCCTCGAAGGCCTATCTAAATGTGAAAACCAACACGCAGGTGCACGCGCAGGAGGAAGACACTTCTCCGGATTTTTCCGAGGAAAGGCCGCCGACCCACGTCGACTATAAAGACGTTGCGCCTGCTCCCGAGCAGCATGCGATGGAAACATTTGTGCGCCAATACTCGGCGCACTTTCGCAACTATCCCTACATTTATTCGTCGATGGTGATGATCAGCGCGCAAAAGACGCGCTTTCATTTTTTGTCGACCGAAGGAAATCACGTGGTCGCGCCGAGCGCGTTTATCCGCGTGGCGATTGAGGCGGAAACCCGGGCTGACGACGGCATGGAGTTGATGCGGGTGGAAACTTTTCAGGCCGAGAGTCTGGAGCACCTGCCGCCGGAATCGGAAATTTCAGCGCGTGTGGAAAAGATGGCGACCGACCTGAAAGCTCTGCGCGAAGCTCCGCTGGCCGAGCCGTTTGACGGGCCGGCGTTGCTTTCGGGCCGGGCGGCCGGAGTTTTTTTTCACGAGGTGCTCGGGCATCGGCTTGAGGGACATCGCCAGCGCGGTGAACAGGAAGGACAGACTTTCACGAAGAAAGTAGGCCAGCCGGTGCTTCCGGAGTTTTTGAGCGTGGTGGACGATCCCACGCAACGGCAGCTCAACGGCATGGACCTGGGCGGCTGGTACGAGTTTGATGACGAAGGCATGCCAGCGACGCGGGTCGAAGTGATCAAGGACGGCATCCTGAAAAACTTTCTCATGTCGCGCATGCCCATCAAGAATTTTGCCAACTCCAACGGGCACGGCCGGTCGCAGCCAGGACTGATGCCCACGGGGCGCCAGGGCAACCTGATCGTCACCTCGTCGCGCACCGTGAAAGACTCGGAGCTGCGGCAAAAGCTGATCGATGAGGTCAAGAAACAAGGCAAGCCGTATGGACTGTATTTCGAAGACATTCAGGGAGGGTTCACGCTGACCCAGCGCTCCATGCCGCAAGCGTTTCAAGTTTTGCCGGTTCTGGTTTGGCGAGTATACGCGGACGGGCGGCCGAACGAACTGGTGCGCGGCATCGATATTGTGGGCACTCCGCTGGCTGCGCTAAACCGCATTATGCTGACCGGGGAAAAAACGGACATCTTTAACGGCATCTGTGGAGCGGAGTCAGGACAGGTTCCGGTCGCGGCCGCAGCGCCGGCGATGTTGTTCTCTGAAATCGAAGTACAAAAGCGAGCGCACTCTCTCAACCGCCCACCTATTTTGCCTGCGCCTTTGGCCGAAGACGCGACTAAGAAGAATGACGCGGGGGCAAAATAATGACGACGACCATGATCTTCGCGGCAATGATCTCTGGAGTAACGCTCCCGGCGGCGCAATCGAGAAGATTTGCCGGGCGCACGATCCGTACGCTACTGGTGTTCGTCGCTTTGGCGACGGCGGCGGTTGCCCAACAGAAAAACGTGGGCAGCGACGACGTTGTGCTCTCGGCCATGCGCGCCGAACTCGACCGCTCCAAGGCGCAACTGAAAATGGAGCAGGTAGACGCGCCTTATTACATAGAATATCGGATTTTCGATGTGGATCAATATTCTGCCGATGCCGCTTTCGGTGCGCTGCGCGGCGGAGTGCGCACCCGCTACCGATTTCTGCGGGTGGTGGTGAGAATCGGCGACTACAAACAAGATAGCTACTTCGGGCAGGGCAAGGGCACCATCGACTTCATGCCGTTGGACAACGACATGCTGGCAATGCGGCGCCAGTTGTGGCTCGCGACCGATCGCGCATATAAATCGGCGGCCGAGTCGCTGACCGCCAAACAGGCGCAGTTAAAACAACTCACCGTCGACCAGCCGGTGGACGACTTCGCGCATGCCGATCCGGTGCAGTCGGTCGAATCGCTGGCTACACTCGACTTCGATCCAGAGCCCTACAAGCGGATGCTGCAGGATGCGTCGGCGCTCTACAAGAATGATCCGGAGATCGAATCGTTCGAATCTAGTTTGAACTTCCACACGGTGAATCGCTATCTGGTGAACTCCGAAGGCACGGTGGTGCGCAGCGGCCAGAGCATGTATGAAATGAACATTTCGGCTTCGACCCAGGCCGAGGATGGGATGAGCCTGGAGCGCAATTCGGCATTCCTTGTAGGCAGTGCGAAAGACCTTCCGTCGGCGACGGAATTTGTGGCGCGAGCCACGAAGCTGGCCGGCAGCCTGAAGGAACTGCGGGCTGCGCCGGTGGCGGAAGAGGAATACCGCGGCCCGGTGCTGTTCTCGGCGGATGCCGCGGCCGCCGTTTTTTCCGATCTGGTGGGCGACAACATTCTGGGGCACAAGCCGGAACTGGGCAAGAACTCGCGCACTACCGGGGCGTTCGCGGCCAGTTACAAGAGCCGCGTTTTGCCTGAGTTTCTCTCCGTGGTCGGGGATCCTACGATTTCTTCGTATCACGGCGAAGCGCTGCTGGGGCACTACGAGATCGACGACGAGGGCGTCCCGGCCAAGCGTGTGTCGCTGATTGAAAACGGAACGCTGGTGAACTATCTGATCGGCCGCGAGCCGATTCGCGATTTTCCTGTGTCGAACGGTCACGGTCGCGCGCAGATTCCCACCGGAGAGCCGCGCCCCCACAACAGCAACCTGATCGTAACTGCTTCGCAAGCCACGTCGAGGGAAGAGATGAAGAAGAAGCTGGTCGATCTGTGCCAGCAACGCGACCTTCCGTATTGTTTCTACATCGAAACCTTCGGCCCAAAGCTCACCCCGCGACTTCTCTACAAAGTTTGGACCAAGGATGGGCACGAGGAACTGGTGCGCGGGGCGGCTTTTGGAGATCTCGATATTCGCGCCCTGCGCAGCAACCTGATCGCGGCCGGGGACGACGCTTATGTGGAAAACCGTCCGTTGAATGTACCCCACAGCATTGTGGCGCCGTCGATTCTGTTCGACGAACTTGAGGTGAAGCGGGCGAATCAGAACAAAGAGAAGCTGCCGGAATATCCGGCTCCGGCGGTGATGAAGTAGCGGGGAGTCGAAGAGCGCTCATTCAGAGCCGCGTTTGCGGACGAGAACGAACGGGGCTTTAGCCCTGGGTTCTCTCTCGTCTCCTGCCCAAACCGTACACAGGGGCTAAAGCCCACTCAAGAGCAAATTGCTAACGCGGCGCTGAAGCGCCGCTCTTCTACGTCAGTGCACGCTGCATCAGCGGACGCTACGTCAGCGCACGCTGCGTCAGGGCACGCTGCATCAGCGGACGCCACGCCAGTACACGCTGCATCAGTCATGCGGGTCAACGCATGTGGCCGCGCGGAAGAGCGGCCTTTTGCCGTCGCGTTCGCGGACGAGAAATGGACGAGGGCTTTGGGCCCTGAGGCCTTGCAGCCGCTACGAGACGGCGGCTACCAGGACGGCGGCTGAAGCGTCTTCTTCGGCCTTCAGCACGCGGTACCAGGTGAACATGATCAGCAGCGACAGGCGGCTGTCTGGCACGGAGCCTGCCGTCGGCACGTCGACCGTTTTGTCGCGGACGTCCAGGACCACCACGGGCTGACCGGACTCGGCGATCACGCTCCATACTGGACGCCACCAGCCTTTGCACTGCAGGCGGAAGCTCTGGCCGTCGGTGAAGGTCAGCGTGCTGCCGCCGCCCCATTCGGATTTGAATGTGGCGATCGATTGTTGCGAGGCGGAGTCGAAGACCTCGGCCCCGTTGCCCAGACATCCGGTCTTGCGGAACGTCCAGGTGCCGTTCTGAGTATTGGCGACGAATTCCGATGACCAGAAACTCGGGCGTTCCAGCGTGCCGACAAGTTGGTCGTTGAGTTTGAGTTCGTAGTTTCGGCTGCAGGAAGTTTTTTTCCAGGTGAGTCCGCTGGAAATCGCGGATGAGGAAGAGAGAGGAATCATAAACACTTCCAGTGAAGGCATTCGATCCAATTTCATGCTAGCAGGGGAGTGTTACAAGCGTGTTAAGAGCTGAATTGGGGCTCTTCAACATCAATCCGGTCCGATGTCATTCTGAGCGCGGCGACAGCCGGGCGAGGGACCTTACCCTGGCCGACGCTGCTGATGCGGTCGATGGGAACGCCTGCGCTTCATGCAGTGCAAGCACTGCTCGCGTCGGTACAACCGATGTCTTGGTTTCGTAGGGTCCCTCCGGAGCGCTGGGCGCGCTCCTGCGGGATGACATCGGTCGGGTGAATCCGTGGGCACTTAAATCTCAAATGAAACATTGGCCGAAGACTTCCGTAATCATGCGGGTCGGTCGGGTCCGCAACACTCTACGCGGGCGCCTCGCTGCTACAATTCCGTGTTCACTGCGTTGAATGACCCCGATATGCGCTGAATCGGCGAACTTCAAGGGCTACGAATACGTATTGTCTAATGAGCGGCTTGGAGAGAGTCTCAGCGGTTCGAATCGTCCAAGCTTTAGCTTCGTTCGTGATCGGGGCCAGTGGTCGTTGCGCAAGTCTCAGGGGCTGTTGCAGATTTCCGGGGAGAGCGAGTGGAAGACGTACAGGTGGTCGCGATGCTGGTGCGGCGATGTATCGCCGGCGATGCCACCGCGTGGGAGGAAATCGTGCAGACCTATAGCCGCCGGATATACAACATCTGCTACCGCTTTGCTGGGTCGAGCGACGACGCGCAGGACCTTACGCAGGAAGTCTTCATCAAGATGTACCGGACGCTTCCGAGTTATGACCACACCAAAGGGGCGTTCGTGACGTGGGTCACTACCATCACGCGCAACCTGCTGGTCGACCATTTTCGCAAGTCGAAGCAGGACCGGATGACCGACTCCATGGACACCACGGCGTCGGATCATGAGGACGCGCAGCCGCTCAGTGAGCAAATTCCTGACCAATCCGCTCCGCCTGATGCCCACGTACGCAGCCGGGAGGTCGGGGAGACTGTGCATGCGGCTCTAGGCAGGCTTTCGCCCGAGCTTCGGGAAGCAGTGATTCTAAGGGACTTACAGGATATGGACTACCGTGAAATCGCAACTGTTTTGAAGGTTCCGGAGGGTACCGTGAAATCGCGAATAAATAGAGGGCGAGCGGAACTTGCGCGCCTCTTACAACGTACCTATAGGCAGGTGATGTGATGCCAGACCACACCAGTAACGGAATGCAGTGCAACGAGTTCGAGCACCTGCTCACGGACGCCATTGACGGCGTTCTGAGCGGCGCCGGACTCGGACGATTCCAGGCCCACGCCCGGGTATGCCGGACGTGCGGGCCGCTGCTCGCCGAAGCTGAGGCGGGCCGCAACTGGCTGAAAGGTCTCACGGAGGTGGAGCCTCCAGCCAGCCTGGTTACGAACGTTCTGGCATCTACAACGGGCGTTGACACCCAACGCCTGCGAGTGACGGCACGTTCTCCTCAGTTGCAAGTTTCCTGGTGGGAGCGGGTGCAGGCCACTCTGGCCGATTGGCTGTTTGTGCCGGTCTGGGGGATTGTCCGCCAGCCGCGCTTTGCCATGTCGTTTGGCATGGCGTTCTTTGCGCTGTCGGTGGGCCTGACGGTTGCGGGAGTGAAACCCCAAGACTTGGGCCAGATCAGCCTGCGGCCGAAAGCGATTCAGGCAACGTACTTCCATGCGCAGGCGCGAGTGGTGCACTACTACGAGAACATCCACTTCGTCTACGAAATGGAATCACGCGTACGCGAGATCAGACGCAGCGTCGCGCCTGCTGAACCGGCGCCGGCCAAGAAAGATAACAAGAACAACACAACACAACAGCCTGAGCAGAAGCAGGAGCGCAATTACAGCCAGATGGAAAATCAAGTTATTCTGGCCAGCGCTCCTGTGGGTCCATCTGTCTTTGATCCGTCAAACTTTGATCCGTCAAAGCTTGATTTGCCAAGCCTCGATCCGCAAAATCCGGATCTGCCTGTAGTGTCGGTGACCACTGACAGGAGGTTCGTATGAACTGCAACACGCATGGCGATACCGCAGCTGTTGCTTTCTGCCGCACGTGCGGCAAGCCACTCTGTAACCAGTGCACACGCGATGTACGGGGCGTGATCTACTGCGAGTCGTGCCTGGCCGCGCGCATGGAAGGCGCGCCGTCAACGCCGTTTGTTCCAGTGATGCCGCCGCAACCGCCGCCTACGGGATATCAGCAGTTTATGGATCAGGGGCTGGGCATCAAGGTTCCGCCGGGACCGGCTTCCGGGCCGAATCCTGCAGTCGCCGGAATTCTCGCCGGATTTTTCCCTATCGGCGTAGGCGCGGTTTATACGGGCCAGTACGCTAAGGGATTGTCGCACCTGGTGATCATGGTGCTGCTGATTATGGGCGAGAGCGCCGACGTGCCCTGGTACGTGCACATGGTGCTTGCCATCCTGATGGGATTCTTCTACGTGTACCAGATCATTGATTCGGCGCGGACCGCGCGGGCTATTCAGATGGGAGAACCAGCACCCGACCCGTTCGGTTTGGGGCAGATGTTTGGCACAGGCGAGAGATTTGAAACTACCAAAATTCCTACTGGGGCCGCCGTTCTGATCGCGCTCGGCGTGCTGTTCTTGTTGCACACGGCGGGGCTGTTTGAGGTTGGGATGGGCCTTGTCCTATCGCTGGCCCTGATCTTTTTCGGCGTCTGGCTGTTTGCCAGACACTGGGGACTAGTCGGGGGAAGCGCAGGCATTTGTCGTTGCGAACGTTGCCGCACGCGCAAACTCATGGGGCCGGCGATTCTGGTTACGCTCGGCGTGCTCTTCCTGCTCGACAACACGGGACGAATGGAATTTCACAGGACTTGGCCGGCCATCCTGCTGGTGATCGGCGTGGTCAAGCTGATGCAGAGTAACGCTTCGGCGGAAGGACACTTGGGCCCGCTGCCTCCCGGCATGTCAATTCCGACGGGATATCCGCAAGGATTCCCGCCAGCGAGTCCACAGGCCAGTCCACAGGGAGGTGCGACGTATGTTGCACCGTCGCAGGCCCCGCAAGAGCCTCAGAACCCAGATCAGACGGCCTCTTCCGGCGAGGTGAAAAATGTCTAGCCCGTTCACTCCGAATCCAGGTGCTCCGAACTCTGGTGTTCCGAATTCTGGTGTTCCGAATTCAGGGATGCCTCCGGCGTTTTCGCCGCTTCCTCCGCTGCCCCCGAGGGCGCATCGCTCACTGGCCGGGCCTTTCGTTCTGATCGTGTTTGGCACGGTCTGCCTGCTCGGCACCATGGGAGTTTTATCACGCGTTCGGATGTGGCATCTGTTCGCCAACTATTGGCCGGTGCTGCTGATTTTCTGGGGTGTGATCAAAATAATCGAGCACCAGCGCGCCCACCGTGAGGGCACGCGCGCTCCGGGAATCGGCGCGGGAGGAGTGTTCCTGGTGGTGATGATCGTGGTTTTCGGTCTGGTCGCGAACCAACTGGAACACGTGAACTGGTCGGGCTTGAACGATCAGTTCAACTTCGGCAACGACAACGACTTTTCCAATATTTTCGGACAGAGCTACAACTACAACGATCATCTCGAGCAGGCCTTCCCCGCGGGAGCCAGCCTGAAGATTATCGACAATCATGGCGCGGTCAGCGTGCATGCGTCGGACGACAACAAGATTACCGTTGTCGTGCGCAAGCGCGTAGGCGCCGATAGTCAGGGCGACGCCGACGAATACAACAGCAAAACCAAACCTACGATCACCGCGATCGGGGGGCTGGTTACGCTCAACGCCATGGTCGAAGCCGCGGGAGATCATGCCATCGAAACCGATCTCGACGTTTCTCTACCGCGCAAGGTTGCGGTCACGATCACGTCCCGCAAGGGCGATGTGAACCTGGCGGGGCGCGACGGCAACGTCGACATCTCGGCCCAGCATTCCGACACGACCGTGGAAGACGTGAACGGAAACGTGAAAGTCAGCCAGGAAAAAGGCTCGGTGAAAATCGAGCAGATCAACGGGGATGTGCATGTTGAGGGGCGAGTCGATGAAGTCTCTCTGGCCGACATAAAAGGCGCGGCGCAGCTCGACGGCGAATTTCAGGAAAGCGTAAAGCTGTCGCGCATTGCCAAAACGGTAATCCTCAAGTCCACGCGTACCGACATGGAATTTTCGCGCATCGACGGCGATCTCGACCTCGACTCCGGCGAACTCCACGCGGAACAAATCACGGGCCCGCTGCATCTGACCACTCGCGAGAAGAACATCAAGCTCGACGATGTTTCTGGCGACGTGCGGCTGCAGGATGATAACGGGGCTGTCGAAGTGGGAATGCGGACGCTGGGCAACATACAGATCGACAACCGCGATGGGGACTTGCAGCTCAGCCTGCCCGATAAGGCAGGATTCCGGCTGGATGCGCGCACCCGCGACGGCGAAATTCAGTCGGAGTTTCCGGAACTGAAAGTGAATAACGACGAGCACGAAGCCAAGGCGAGCGGCAGCGTGGGCAACGCTGCGTCGCACATCGTGCTCAACAACGAGCACGAGGGCATCGAGATTCGCAAGGCCAGTTCGCAGCCGCCAAGGCCGCCGGAGCCGCCGAGTCCAACCAAGGCTGGGAAAGCGCTGCCCGCTCCGAAGGTGAAAGTGGAGCCGACGGAAAATTGAAGTTGTTGTCTAAGACTGTTGAAGGGGCGGGCAGATCTGCTTGCCCTTTTGTTATTTCCTTCTAAGATTAAGTCCACTACCCCGCCCGCGATCTAAAATTTATTTCTAGTACTAATTCCTCTTCAAATCGCTGTTTTTAATACAGATATCTAAGCTAAAGCGGAAGCCCATCGGAAGCGACCCCACAGAAATAGCTTGCATTGTTTATAGTGTTATAGTTAACTATATAACAGTAGATCATTGGTGATCGCTTCCCAGCCGATCGTCGAAGCGAAAAACCGGGCCCTCGAACGAAAGAAAAGCTTCAAGGAGAATGAAACATGAAATCCCTTCGTTGGATGTTGGTCGCTGCTCTGATGTCGGTGTCCACGCTGGCTTTTGCCCAGATGGACGAAAAAATGTCCGGCGCGCAACCGTCGGACGCGCAGAAATCTTTCGACAAATTGAAAGCTCTGGCGGGTTCGTGGGAAGGCACGGTGACCACGCAACCGCCAACTCCTGAGATGGACGGCAAGCAGGTACACGCTTCGCTGCGTGTGACCTCGATGGGGAACGCAATCATGCATGAGATGACGGGCGCGGGAAGACCCGACGATCCGATCACCATGCTTTACCTGGATGGGGGCCAGCTGCTGCTCACGCACTATTGCGACGCAGGAAACCGGCCGCGGATGACGGGAAAGATTTCGTCCGACGGAAAGACGGTGGAATTCGAATTTCTCGATGTGGCCGGCAGCACACAGTACGGACACATGCACCACGCCGTGTTTACCGAGATTGACGCGAATCATCACTCGGAGGACTGGACCTACATGCAACCCGGGGACAAGCCGGTGCATGCGCACATGCAACTGCAGCGCAGCAAGTGATAGGCGGTCGAGGGCATGTATGGTGAGGCATCCGAGGAGAGGGAGTGGTCGCCGGAATAAGCCAAGCGATCACTCTCATCTCTCGGAGAACTAACTGGAACACTCGAGACACATGATGGACCGTGAGTGGAACGACAGTCAGCCGATTTACCGACAGCTGCGCGACCGCGTCGTTGCCATGATTCTGGACGGCGTGCTGAAGGAAGGCGATCCGCTGCCGTCGGTGCGCAGCGTGGCGGCGGAATATCGCCTGAATCACCTTACGGTGCTGAAGGGCTATCAAGAGCTGGTTGACGAGCACCTGGTCGAGAGCAGAAGAGGTCGGGGCATGTTCATCAATGCCGGAGCGCGCAGTCTGCTGCTGCAGGGCGAACGCCAGAAATTTCTGGCGGAAGAGTGGCCGCGTGTTCACGCCACGATTCAGAGGCTTGGGCTGAAGGCGGAGGAGCTGCTGGGCGGCGCAACCAGCGCGGCTTCGCCTCGCACTGCGTTGGCGACGGATGCAGCCGCGAATGCCGAGTCGTCGAATCCAGCGGAGGAGAAAGAGAAGCCATGACGGTCATTGAAGCTCGCGGCCTGCGGAAGGCCTTTGGAACGACCATTGCGCTGGACGGCGTCGATTTGCGGGTTGAAGAGGGCCGTATTCTCGGGCTCATCGGGCCGAACGGCGCAGGTAAGACCACTGCACTCGACGCGATCCTCGGGCTTACCTCGTATCAAGGGGAGCTATGCGTGCTGGGGCGCGATCCGTGGAACGAGCGCGATCTGCTGATGCGCGACGTGTGCTTTATTGCGGATGTTGCGGTGCTGCCGCGGTGGATCAAGGTTTCGCAGGCGATCGAATACGTGGCGGGAGTGCATCCGCGGTTCGACCGCGGCAAGGCAGAAAGTTTTCTGGCGAAGACCACCATCCGGCGCGACAGCAAGGTGCGGCAATTATCGAAAGGGATGGTGGCTCAGCTGCACCTTGCGCTGGTGATGGCCATTGACGCGCGATTGCTGGTGCTCGACGAGCCTACGCTGGGGCTCGACATTCTCTATCGCAAACAATTTTACGATTCGCTGCTCAACGATTACTACGACCGCAGCCGCACGATTGTCGTGACCACGCATCAGGTGGAGGAGATTCAGAACGTGCTGACCGATGTGATGTTCATCGACCGAGGGCGAATTGTATTCAGTTGCAGCATGGAAGAGTTTGAGTCGCGTTATGTGGAAGTGATGGTCAATCCCGAGCAGGTCGCGGCTGCACGAGCGCTTAAGCCGATGCATGAGCGGCCGGCGCTGGGACGGAGCATTCTGCTGTTCGATCTGGCCAATCTGAGGATCGATCGCGGTGCGACTCAGAAACTCGGCCGGCAGCAACTCTCCGTGTTGGGCGAGGCGCACACGCCCAGCCTCGCCGACTTGTTTGTTGCGGTCATGAGTAACGTCATCAGTAACCAAGGCACAGCCCCGGACCAAGGAGCAGCTCGATGAATACTCACTCGAACGCCATGCCCGAGTTGCCGCTGGGCTCGCAGGCGCCCGCAGTTTTTTCGGCAACTCGGCTGATGTACTGGTCGCTGCGGCGTGAATTGTGGGAGAACCGTTCCATCTACTTCGCACCGCTGGCCGCCGCCGCTCTGTTCCTGTTCGGCTTCATGGTCAGCATGATCCATCTGCCCGCCAAAGTACGAGCCGCTGCACTCGACCCGGCGTTGCAATACGACCTCTTCGAGCACTCGTTCATGCTCGCGGCGTTGCTGATCATGGGGACCACGTTTATTGTCGCGGTGTTCTACTCTCTGGATGCGCTGCACGGCGAACGTCGCGACCGCAGCATCCTGTTCTGGAAGTCGCTGCCGGTTTCCGATCTCACCACCGTGCTTTCCAAGGCCGGCATTCCGATCTTCATCCTGCCGCTGATCACCTTCGCCATTACCGTAGCTTTGTGGATCATGATGTGGCTGCTCAGCAGTGCTGTGATGCTGGGGAGCGGACTGAGTATGCCAATGGGCCCGCTCCATTTCTCGTTGTTTCAGATGTCGCTGGGCCTGCTCTTCCACCTGCTCGGCATTCACGGGCTGTGGTATGCGCCCATCTACAGCTGGCTGATCCTGGTTTCCGCGTGGGCGCGGCGCGCGGCGCTGCTATGGGCCACGGTGCCACTGCTCGCGATCGGCATCGTCGAGAGGATTGCCTTCAGCACTTCGCATTTCGCCAACATGCTGGCATACCGGTTCAGCGGCGGGGGGGAACCCACGGGGTCCAGGGCCACAAGTATCGAAGCGCTCTTGATGCCGAACCAAACTGTGGGTCAGTTTCTTGTAAACCCTGGTCTGTGGACCGGCTTCGCTCTTACCGCACTCTTCCTCGCCCTGGCAATTCGCGTGCGACGCTCTCGAGGACCGATCTAGTCAGGGGGCGTTAGGAGTCGAGCTTCGGCAGGAAAGGAGTTCTGAAATGCATTCGCCAATATTATTTTTTCACATTGTCGCTGGAACTTTAGGAATGCTGTCGGGATTTGTCGCAGCGTTTCTGCGCAAAGGCTCGCGGCGGCATGGCCTGGCTGGAACTGTATTTTCGGTATCGATGCTGGGCCTGGGCGCGAGCGGGACCTACCTGGCGATCCTGAAGCACCAGCCCGGCAATATTCTGGGAGGCGCACTGACGTTCTATCTGGTGGCGACGGCGTGGATTACCGCCCGGCGCAAGAAAGAAGAGACTGGAATTTTTGATTGGGGCGCGCTGCTGGTTGTCTTTGCGATCGCTGCGGTCGAAGTGACCTTTGGGGTGGAAGCGGCGATGAGTCCGACGGGGCTCAAGTATGACTATCCGCCTTGGCCGTACTTTATGTTTGGTCTCGTTGCTGTATTTGCTACGGTCGGGGATATTCGCATGCTGGTGCGCGGTGGAATTTCTGGCACACAGCGTCTGGCGCGACATCTTTGGCGCATGTGCTTTGCCCTGTTCATCGCAGCTGCGTCCATTTTCCTGGCGCGGCAACAATTGTTTCCAGCGATATTCCGCAGGACGGGCGTGCTTATTCTGCTGAGTTTTTTGCCGCTGCTGTTGATGATCTTCTGGCTGGTTCGGGTACGGTTTGCTAAGGCTTACAAAAAAGCGGATCCTGCGTTACGAGCCGGCCCGGTTGCGGGCGCGGTTATGACGGCAAATCGCGACGCTCTGAAAACAGCCTGACTCTGAAAAGCCCGACGGAGAGTCGATGCCTCTACGGCTCCGTTTTCTGCTTCACCAATTCTTCTACGCGAGCCAGGACCTCGTCTTCGGTCAGCGCGGTTGAGTTAATTACGACCGCGTCCGAAGCCGCGACCAGCGGGGAGGCTGCGCGGGTGCGGTCACGGCGGTCGCGTTCGCGTAGGTCGGCGGCCACGCTGGCTGCCACTTCGCCCTTGATTTTTTGCTGGGCCATGCGGCGCTGCTCGCGGACGACTGGGTCGGCATCGAGAAAAATCTTCAAGTCGGCATGGGGGAAGACTTGCGTGCCAATGTCACGGCCTTCCATGACTACGCCGCCGCCCGCGCCCATTTCGCGCTGGCGAGCGACCATCCACTCACGAACTTTGGGATGTACTGAGACGCGGGACGCGGCTTCGGAGACGTCGCGCTCGCGGATGCGGGAAGAAATGTCGCGGCCGTCGAGCAGGGTGCGGTTGCCGCCGATGGTGGGCTCGAGTTCGATGTGCAGGTTCTGCGCCAGTTTGAGCAGGGCGGCCTCGTCGTCGAATGAGGCGTCGCGCTCTATGGCTTTCAGGGCCAGGGCGCGATACATCGCGCCGCTCTCCAGGTTAACGTAGCCCAGTTTGCGGGCCAGGCGCGAGGCGATTGTGCTCTTACCGGCTCCGGCGGGGCCGTCAATGGCGATGGTTAGTTTGCGGGGAGGCTGCTGGTGGGGGGAATGATCGTTCATCGGCGAAGATTAAGAGATCGAAGTTAAAGATTGTACACGGAGGTCAGCGGGGCGAGAGGTCAGTGATCGGAGACCTTCACGGATCGTGGCTAGTGAGCGGCGGAGCTTCGCTCCGCATGACCCGGTCCCACACGAACCGATCCGCACACTTCAAGGAGTTTTTTCTGCCCGCACTTGTTCTGCGGTCCAGCCTCGCTCGCGGAGTTGGCGAATGCTTAGGGCGTCGTGGCGCTTGGCCAGACGCATACCTGACTCGTCTCGCACCAGGTTGCAGTGGTAGTAGTCGGGCGCGGGCAGGCCTAGCGCGCGGAATAGAAGAATCTGGCGGGCGGTTGATTTGAGCAAGTCGGCGCCGCGGACTACTTCGGTGATTTGCATGGCCGCATCGTCGACTACCACCGCTAGCTGGTAAGCCGGCACGTCGTCGCGGCGCCACACGATGAAATCGCCGAAATCTTTCCCGGCGATCATGCGCTGCGGTCCGAGATGGAGGTCGGTGAAGTGGATCTCTTCTCCGTCGGGAACACGAAAGCGCCAGTTCACCCCGGCGGGATTTATGGTTCCGCTCGACGGGCTTCCCTGCGGGCGACACTTTCCCGGATATACCGGCTCGTCATCGGACTCATTCGGCGCGCCTGCCGCCTGCGCCACATCCTTGCGCGAGCAGATGCAGGGATAAATCATTCCTCGCTCACGCAGCTTTTTCCATGCCGCTAGATAATGCTGACGGCGCTCACTCTGGGTGTAGGGAGCGTATGAACCACCGCAGTCCGGGCCTTCGACCCAGTCGATACCCAGCCAGCGCAAATCCTCGTACATGGCCTGCACAAAGTCTGGGCGGCAGCGCTGCGCGTCCAAGTCTTCATTGCGGAAGATCAGCTGGCCGCCGTGCTCAGCCGCCCGCTGGGCTGCGGTCCAGAAAGTGCGCGCGTGTCCGAGGTGCAGCAGCCCGGTCGGCGATGGGGCAAGCCGTCCGCGATAGAGCTTGGGATTGGGTGCACCCGACATGATCCCGCTCAGTCTATCGTGATGGTTCCGGAGAACCGGTGGGAATAAGGCTGCCGCGCATGGTAGCCTATGGGGTGCCGGGGCGTGGAAACTGACTCAGAAATCTGAGGCTCACCGATGTGAGGTTCGCGCCGACGGACTGCATTTTCTTTTTTCTTGCATGGGGCCCGACCCGAAACCCTCGCGACCGGCGCTATCTCCTTCACCCAATGGGACTTCTGCGGACTCTTCTGAGCCCGCGGAAGTGCAACTTTCGGGCGGCGACGGGGTTGACACTAATGTGAGCACAGCCGCACTTGACCGGGGCATGCTGATGGCTGCGACGACGCCAAAGGGGTCTGCCGCGTTCTCGGCGGTGCTGGGAGCGGAGTCACCGTCCGACGCCGAGATCATGCTGCGGGCTAAGGCGGGCGACCAGTCAGCGTTTGATTATCTGGTGCAGAAGTATCGCCGTCCGATGATCAGCTTCATGTACCGGATGGCGCGGAATGCGGCGGCGGCCGAAGATCTGGCGCAGGAAGTTTTTCTGCGCGTGTATCGCTCACGGGCAAGTTACGAGGCCAGTGCGAAGTTTACGACTTGGTTGTATCGCATCGCGACCAACCTGGCGGTGAATCATGCGCGCGACACGCGGCATGAGCGTCCGGAGGTTCAGGTCAGTTTGGACGAGCCGGATGAGGAAAGCGGCACCACCCTCGAGCTGCCGGACGGCAATCTGACTGCTGAACAGGTCATAGTGCGGCGGGAGCGCATGCTGGCGATTCGGAGCAAGGTGGAAGCGCTGCCCGAGCAGCAGCGGCTGGCGGTGATCATGCACAAGTATCAGCAGATGGACTACAAGCAGATTGCCGAGGTTTTGAAGAAGAGCGAGTCGGCGACGAAGTCGTTGCTCTTCCGGGCTTACGAGACTTTGCGGGACCAGTTAAAAGAATTTGTCTAGAATAACGGTTTTTCCTGGAGTATTTTTTGGTGGGCGGTAAGTGGCGAATAGGTTAAAGGGGAAGTTGTTATGAACTGCAATGAAATTCGAGAACGGATGCCCGAAGTGGCGGCTGGATTCGGCGAAGCCACGGCGGACGAGAACAAGCATCTGGAAAGCTGCGGGGCTTGCGCGGAAGAATTGAAGGCGATGCGCGCCACCATGGCGGTGCTGGATGAATGGCAGGTGCCGGAGCCGTCGCCGTATTTTGACTTGCGTTTTCAGGCCCGATTGCGGGAAGAGATGGCCAAGCCGCAAGCGGGCTGGTTGCATTGGTTCCGGCGTCCGGTGCTGGCCGCGGCGCTGACGGTAATCATGGGAGTTGGCGTGGGTTTCTACGTTACGCAGGGCCGAGGAATTCACAATCCAGGGCCGCCGATTGCGGAGTCGCCGGGTACTGCAGTAAGCGATCTGCAGGCTCTAGAGAATAATCACGACATGTATTCGGATTTCGAGATGCTGGATGATCTGGCGGTGCAGCAGGATGTCGAAGCGAATCCGTAGAAGGTTCGCGCGGCGGTGGGGCGTGTGGAGACGACAGGCACCAAGAAGTCAGGGGCGAAGAACTGAGGACTTAAGCGCGTCAGGGCGAAGTAGGACACAGGGCGGGAAACATGAGGCGGGGACAATTGAGGACAGGATGGCTGGCGGCCGCCGGTTTGGTCATAGCTGTCGCTATGCCTGCCCCCGGTCTGGCGCACACTGGTTTCCGACACGCCGCTTCAGGGCGCAACTCTGCTTTTCACCCGGCTCAGGAGCACGTGACACCTGCACCCGCTCCTCGGCCACAGGCACCGAGACCAGCGCCGGGGATGAGGCCAGGGCCGGCATTCAGGCCGGGGCTGGGACGTCCGCGAGTGCAGGGCCACGCCGGAGATTGGCTGCGGCGCTACAAAGACCTGCCTCCAGCAGAACAAGAACGTGAACTGCAGAGGGATCCGGGCTTTCGCCTTCTGCCGCCTGCGCAGCAGCAACTCCTGCGCCAGCGCCTGCGGCATTTCTCGAACCTGCCGCCGCAGCAGCAGTTGCGCATGCTCAACCGCATGGAAGTCTGGGAGCATTTGACGCCCGCGCAGAAGCAGCAAGCGCGACAAATTTGGGGCCAGATGCGGCAACTACCTCCCGATCGCCAGCGCATGGTGACTACGGCGGTGCGTGATCTGCGAGCGATGCCGCCGGGCCAGCGCGAGGGAGTCATTGATTCTCCGCGCTTTCGGGGCATGTTCTCTGACCAGGAGCGGGAGATGATGCGCGGGGCCACGCGGCTGCCGCTGGCGCCGGCGGAAGGGGATGGGCCGTAGAAGATCATCCCAGAGACGTTGCTGGCAACGTCTTGCCTCCGCAGGCAGGCCAGTACCGGCGAGAAGAGACGTAATAAGCCAGGTCTCTACTTCCGCAGCATGTTGCGCGCGATGAAGAATACGTTGGCCGGGCGCTCGCCCAGTCGCCGCATGAAGTAGGGATACCACTCGGTGCCGAAAGGGACGTAGACGCGCATGCCCCAGCCGTCGCGGACCAACTTCTGCTGCAGGTCGCGGCGAATCCCATAGAGCATTTGAAACTCGAAGGAATTGCGCGCGATGTTTTCCCTCGTGGCGAAAGCTTGCGCTTCTTTAATAATGTTCTCGTCGTGCGTGGCCAGACCGTGATAGATGCCGCTCTTCATCAGGATCTTCATCAGCTTGACGTAGTTCGCGTCCACGTCGGCCTTGCTCTCAAACGCGATGCTGGCGGGTTCCTTGTAGGCTCCTTTGCACAGGCGAATGCGGATGCCTTCGGCCAGCAACTTTTCGACGTCGCTCTCGGAGCGCTTCAGGTACGACTGCATCACGGTGCCGACGCAATTTTGATTGCCCGGCATGCGGTGCAGTTCGTGAACGAAGTCGAGGGTGCGCTGCGTGTAAGGCGAGCCCTCCATGTCGACTCGTACAAAACCTGTCGGCTTCATTGCGGCCGCTTTAGCGACGAGGCCGGCGACAATGTCGCGAGCCAGTCGCTCGTCGACGTCGAGGCCCATGTGCGTAAGCTTGAGGCTGATGTTGGCGTTGAGTTGGTTGGCGGCGATGGCGTCGAGAATCTGGTAGTAGAGCTCGGCGCTTTGGCGGGCTTCGTCGAGATTGGTGACGTTCTCGCCGAGGTTGTCGATGCTGACGCTCATGCCGGAGCGGTTGACGGCCTGGGTGACGCGCACGGCATCGGCGATTTCGGTGCCGGCGACGAAGCGGCCAGAAACGCGACGGCCGATCGCGGACCGCTCGGCAAATCCGCGCAAGGAACGACTTTCAGAGAGACGGACGAAGAACGTCCTTAACATGAAGTACCTGCCAGATCCGGACAAATAATCGGTGGAAAGAGAGTGTCCGGGACGACGAGAAAAGGAATAGCGGCCGCGTGTAGGAAGATCACAGAAGTTTGTATCACAACTGCCCATTCGCGAGCCGTGAGCCGGCACACGTTGAGGCGGGACTGGTTCGCATTGGGTAAGTGAAGTAGATATTACTTGCCGTGGTCTTCCAGGAACCTCTCGGCTTCGATGGCGGCCATGCAACCGGTTCCGGCCGCCGTGATGGCCTGGCGATAGCGGCGGTCCTGCACGTCGCCGCAGGCGAAGACGCCGTGCACGCGGGTATGAACGTAGTTGTGGGTCTTAAGGTAGCCGTCGGCGTCGGTGTCAAGTTGGCCGTGAAACATTTTTGCGTTGGGCTCGTGGCCAATGCCGAGAAACAGCGCGCTGGTGGGGAAGTCCCAGACTTTACCGTTCTTCACGTTGCGGAGCTTGAGGCCGGTGACTTCTTTGTGGTTGACGTCGTAGACGTCTTCGACGACGGTGTCGAGCAGGAACTCAATCTTCGGGTTCTTCTGCGCGCGTTCGAGCATGATCTTCGAGGCGCGGAAGGAGTCGCGGCGATGAATGATTGTCACCTTCGTCGCAAAGCGGGTGAGGAAGATGGCTTCCTCCATGGCGGAGTCGCCGCCGCCGACCACAGCGATTTCTTTGCCCGAGAAAAAGAAGCCATCACAGGTCGCACACGAAGACACGCCGTGGCCGATGAGTTGCTGCTCGTGCGGCAAGCCTAGCCACCGTGCGGAGGCGCCGCTGGCGATGATCAGCGTCTGGGTGTGAACTTGATGAACGCCCACATGCAGCGTAAACGGGCGCTGGCTGAGGTCGGCGCTAGTGAGATGCGCCATGCGGTACTCGGCGCCAAAGCGTTCGGCCTGCTTGCGCATGTTTTCAACCAGCTGCGGGCCGAGGATGCCCTCGGGAAATCCGGGAAAGTTCTCGACCAGCGTGGTCATGGAAAGTTGTCCGCCGGGCTCGTGGCCTTCGATGACCAGCGGCTTCAGGTTGGCGCGCGCCGTGTAGAGCGCGGCGGTGTGTCCGGAGCATCCGGACCCGATGATGACGACGTCTCTGGTTTCGCTCATGAATGATTTCTGGCTGCTGGTTAGATGGCTGAGTTCCGATTTCGATGCACGCGCTGCAGGGACTGAAACCGGACCCTTTCGTAACACTTTAACGGCGGGGCTTGAGGCCACACCCTTTCAAAATGCTTGTGTTCTTGATCCTACTTTTTCGTCCCCGCCGGCTTCGCGGCGCTGGGCTTGGTGGCGGCTTTCGGCTTCGACTCGCTGATGGCGGCCAACTCTTCGGGCACAATTTTTTTCACGCTCAACAGGGCGCGATAGTTTGCCAGCACGTCGGACGCACTGCGGAACAGCGGTTCGTAGGCGCTCTGATCGATCGCCGCACCGCTGTCGGCGGCGGAACAACGCGCCAACGCAATTGACGATTTTCCAAAACGTTCGAGGCGCACGCGGTTGGCGGGAGTGTTGGACGCGAGCATGGCTTCGGAACTCGTCACCGACGAGGCGCTGTCTTCGAGCGCGACCTGAATCAGGTCCTTGGGATCGCGCACGTGCAGCACCAGGGTTTCAACCATGTTCGCGCCATCGTTGCTGAAGGAATATTGCACGCTGGCGAAGAGGGCCTGGACGGAAAATTCACGGCGAATGCGAACATAATTCGCCACCGAGGGCTCTCCCGCGACGTGGCCGGGCTGTTCAGCGGCTATAAAGCTGGGCATGTCGGTCAGGGTCGAGCGGCCGCGGGTGACTTCGAAATCGGCGCTGAAGAGCGGCTGCTTGGGGATGCGGGCCAGAGCCGCGGCAATTTCTTTCTGCTCGTCGGCGGAAGGCGTGCACACGTTCAGCATGTTCACCTTCACCTGCGGAGTTGGGGGCGGATTGGCTGGCGGCTCCTGGGCCGCGACGGGCGACCACGCGAGAGCGAGAAGACTCGTCAAGAGTGTAGAAAGCAGGAATCTGGGCGGCATGCTAGGCACTGGGGAATTCTAAATGAGAACGGCCGGAATCTTAAGTGCGAAACGACAGTGCGAAACGATTCGTGGTTCGCGGGAGCCCGCTGGCTCGTCGTAGAATTAGCCATGGCAAATCTGACGTTGGTTTACGGCATGAGGCTGTTGCCGTCTGAGGATGTGCTTGAGGTGGGGCAGGCTCCGGTGAAGCTGAAGAATGGCCGGGAGGCCCACGTTACCATGCACGTGCTCGAAGGCAGCAAGGAAGAGATCGAAAAACAGTTGCGCACCAGTCTGGAAGCGTTCTTTGATCTTTATCCGGAGATCTGATGGCGGCGTCCGCGGAAATGCGCGACATTTAAATGAGCTATCCTGCTCGGCGAATCGAAGCGACCCGGGAAGTGCATAGGTCCTTCGCTTTGCTCAGGATGACAAATCGATAATCTAACGAACAGCATGCGATGGTCCTATCAAGAAGTGCGGCTCTGGTTGATCAAGGCCGGACTGTGGCCGGAGGGCCGGCTGGCGCGGCTGGCCTGCTATTTGGCGAGCATGGCCGCGGTGCTGTTCGCGCTGCAGAAGTTACTGGGAATCTTTGCCAAATCCTGGGGCGAACATTTGGGAGGCTGGGTCGGATACCTGATCTTCGTCTCTGCCGTGTTGTATGTCATCGTCGCGTTCCGCTGGGTGAGGCGGCGAATCCTGTGGCGGGTGCGGAATCGTCTGATTGTTACGTACATGTTCATCGGAGTGATTCCAGCCGTGCTGCTGGTGGCGATGGCGTTTATCACTCTCTACGGATTGGCGGGACAATTTGCGGTCTTTGTTTTTACTTCGGAAATTCATTCACAGTTGAGAAGTCTGGAGGCGGCCAACGCTGCGGTCAGCAACGAACTCGCCTCACGGATCGAGCATGGCGAAAATCCCTCGGCGGAATCGCTGGCGGGGTTGAGGAAACGCGATCCAGCGTGGGGACGGCGCAAGGTTTGCGCCTGGTACGGGCAGAAGCGTTTGCCGCTGTGCGACGAAGCCAAAGGCGCGGCGCTTACGCTGCCGAGTTTTGTTAAGAACAGCTTTCGCAATATTGTTCGCGACCACGACGAATTGCATCTGCGGGTCGTTACGTCGCTTCCCATGGGATCAACCCAGCTGATCGTGGTGACCAGCGAACCGCTCGATAAAGAGCTGGTCGGGAGCATAGCTGCCGATCTGGGCGAGATTACCCTGTTCGCCCCGCGAACAATGCCTGAGCCGTCTGGGTCTTCGCCCGACAGGACGAGCGGATTTACGGTCAGTTCCGACCAGCGGCCAGGCGCCACTGGTCAGGCCGATCGACAAACACTTGTACCCGTTTTCTCTGTGGGTAGTTTGCCAGCCGCGACGGGCAGCTTCGATCAGGAAGTCGGTTTTGGAACACCCCTTTCCGTGGTGGACTGGAGCACGGGAAATCCGATTGGCCACGTGGGGGCGGCCGTTCGAACGCGTCCCTCGGTGCTCTACGGCCACCTGTTCGCAGCGTTGGGAGAATTTGTCGAGATGGTAAAGCTCACCCTTCTGGCGGTGGGAATTTTCTTCGCCATCATCGAGCTGATTGCGCTCATCATCGGAACGCGCATGACGCGGACTGTAACGGCTGCGGTGGCGCAGTTGCACGATGCGACCCGGCACGTGGATCGCGGGGATTTCAGTCACCGCATCCCGGTGAAATCGAGCGACCAACTGGCGGAGCTGGCGGTTTCGTTCAACTCGATGACTGCTTCGATCGAAAAGCTGATTGAGGAGCAGAAGGCGAAGCAGCGGCTAGAAAATGAACTGGCGATTGCGCAGGAAGTGCAGGCCCAGTTGTACCCGCGGCAGGTTTCGGAGCTGGAGTCGCTGGAAGTGCATGGCTTCTGCCGCCCCGCGCGCACGGTCAGCGGAGACTATTACGATTTCCTGAGCGCGAGTTCGCACAAGCTGATTCTGGCGGTGGGGGACATCAGTGGAAAAGGAATTTCAGCCGCATTGCTGATGGCGACGATTCATTCGGCGGTTCGCGCTTACAGCGTGGAGAGCCTGCCGCAGATGCGGGAACCGGTCGCAGTGGGCGCAGTTGCCGGAGCGGGGCGGGTAATGGCGGCGTGGCCTGAGGGCGTGGAGGTTTCTCCTGGAGCGCTGCTCAGCCTGCTCAATCATCAGCTCTACGAGAGCACACCGCCGGAAAAGTACGCCACGCTTTTCCTAGGCATTTATGACGGACTCTCGCACCAACTGACCTATAGCAACGGCGGACACTTGCCTCCCATTCTGATCGCGAGAGATGGCAGTATCCGTAAGCTTGAAGCCGGGGGAACGGTAGTGGGGCTGTTCGATCATATGAAGTATGACGAGGGCGCGGTTCAGATGCATCCCGGCGAGATTTTTCTTGCGTACAGTGATGGAGTGACGGAGCCAGAGAATGATTTCGGGGAATTTGGCGAGGAACGACTGATCGATCTGGTTCGCGATAACCGCGACCTGCCCCTGCCCGAGATCAGCCAGATTGTGACGCTGGCGGTGGATAACTGGATCGGCGATAATGAACAGCCGGATGATGTGACGCTGGTTCTGGCGCGAGCGCGATAGACTGCGGAAAAAACCGGCGTCCTGAGAGCATCCGGAAAACAGGCAAGTCAGCGCAAATGCTCACAATCGTTATCGGTTTATTCGTCCTCCTGCTGGTGGCCGGGACACCCCTTGCGGGATGGGATTTACTGCGCTCGGCTATTAAGCCCACGGCGCAAGATCGTCTGCGTTGGTACGATCGGGTTCTCCGAGTGATTGGAGCACTGATGCTTCTTTCAATTTTCGTTTATGGTGCTATCGCGATAGCGCGGACTTGATCTGTGGAAATCGAACTGAAAAGGGGAGCTGTATTGACAGAAGATGCGCCATGCAATACCTTGGTGCCTCGGTTTTAGACATTCAGTACGCGGGAGTAGCATAACCACGGCAATGCGCCGGGGCTCCATCCCGGAGATGACGGTTCGAAACCGTTCCTCCCGCCCCAGTTTTCTCTTGGAGTCGGACCTTGGCGGCTTCTTGCCTCCATCACCCTCTTCCCGAACACCGCACGGGCAGCATTCCCCCTAGATCACTAACCGGTACGCCACCTTGGACCGCTAACGGGGACTCACGACTCACACAAAAAAAACGGCGGGTGGTCGGAGCCCATCCGCCGCTTCCTCAGGAGGTGTGAGTGATGTTCGCCCACTGGAACAAGGCCATGCTAAGCGCGGCCGCGCGGAGGGGTGAGGTCACGAAGGTACTTTCCGAGTTCCTCGCATGCAAGTCAGTTCGGCCTTGGGAAAGATCCCGAGACGGAAGCGGAATTCGCTTTCCGGCTGGCTCGAGTTAAGAAACCATTTACTACGTCTTGGCATTACCTCTTGGGCAAACCTAGCACTCGCCCTGAGACCGCACCATTTTCGAGCATCCCACCAACAATCACCGGGCCCAGCGGAGTGTTGAGGATTCCTCCAGCGTCGGCGCGCGCGTCGAAGGTACTTTCATTGATCGTCTCCCAGTGGGCGCCATGCACCTCAAAATCAAAAGTCGTCGGAGAGATTTGGGCGAGTTGGCCGTCGTAGTCGAGACCTTTGTAGTTGTGCAGATTGATGGTGCCGCCGGAGAAAAGAATTCTGTGACCTTCGCTCGCGCCCGCGACAATGCCGAAGCGCCCCGGCCCGGGATGAGGAGGCAGCTTGCTCCACTCGATTTTGCTGGGATCTTTTTTGTCGATCTTGCCTATCCAGCACTCGTCCGACACGACATAGGGATTGCCCGCCGCCGGGTTCTTTTTAGCGCCGTCGACGTAAACGATGGCGTCGTCGGTGAGGCCGCCGGCATGACCAAAGACCGGAGGTCCGGGAAGGGGCGTGGCTTGCCTCCAGGTATTTTTCTCGACGTCGTAGACCTGCACGTTGTTGACGGGGCCGTTCTTCGATCGTCCGCCGACCAGATAGATGTAGCGATCGTGATTTACGCCGACGACCGGGCGGTCGACCGGGACGGGAATGTCTTCGCCGCGGTACCAACGATGTTCATCGGCCAGGTAGGCGTTGACGTCGCCGACGGTGAGCTCAGTTCCCTGCCCGTCCACGTCATACCCGCCGAAAAGATAGACCTTACCTTTGGCTCCGATCGCGGCAGCGCCCAGCCGGCCAGCGACTCCAGGGACCGGCGGCCCGGGGGTCCACTTCCCGGTCTTGAAACGCAGAACGTACAGCTTGTTGGAAATGTCGTTCCAGGTCTTCTTGGGACCGATGCCCATCATGGAATAGACTTCGATTCCTCCTTTCAGTGCTGCGACGGCGTTGCCAGAAACCTCAACAGGCATAGGCGGAATCTTCGACTGATCGGCCGCCAGCAGGAAAACGGCGCACAGCAATAGGAGAAGAGAGAGGAACGGTTTCTTCATTGCTCAGATATTACGTCTTCGAGCGGGCGGCGGCCAAGGTGCCCCCGGACGGCCTCCGTTTGCATCCGCAGATTCGCAATGTTCGGGCGTTGTCGTGATTCGCTCGGTGATCGTTCTATTTGACCAGGCCCTGGCGTACGCTGTGAATGAAGTCGGTGTAGGCGGGGGTTTGTCCGCTGGCGCGCATGTGAGTGGCGATCTGCCCGCGATGATAGGCCGAGTGCAGCACCACATGGGTCAGGATGTCGACGATGGTGCTGGTCCATTGCTCGCCCTTGCTGTTCTTGTAAGAGATGGACTGGGAAACATCGCCGGCGGTGATGAGGTCGAGAAATTCGAGCCACAGCCCACCCAGCGTCGCGGCCTCCGCCTCGCATTGGGCCAGATCCGGCTCGGGCCATACAGGGACGCTCTGCGGCTGTTGTTTCAGCCGCTCCAGCCACAAGCGCTCGGCGGCCAGAATGTGCGACATAAGCTGCAGCGAGCGGTGATTCGGCGAGCTTTTATCGGACGAGCTGCGATCGACGCCACCCGCGGCCCGGATCGCGGCCAGAACTTCCTTGTTCGCCCATTCATCGTAGGAGAACTGGCGGCGCAGATAATCAGCAAGATTCACGGAATCGCCCTCCGTCGCGTGAGTATGGCGACTCCACCAATGTAGCTTGCGGTGCAGCGGGCAGGCAATGGGCGAGGATTGAATCTGATTTGCTTGAGAGTGGGAGGGGAGAGAGAATTGTCTGTTATGAAGGCTTGGCTGCACGTCCTCCGGACACGCACTTTTCGAGAGCCCAAGAGCCCGCTTCGCTTCCACATTGTCTTTGCGCGGGAAGACGCGGTCGAAATACGATCCAACGAAGCGAATGAAGTCATCCGTGAAGCCGAGAGCGAATATCCAGACTACCTGTGGGAAAAAGTGAAAGTCTCCGACATGAACGGGTATGTAGTGGAAGGGACAAAGAAATAGAATTGGATCGCGACACCCATTCTGCCTATGTTGTAACCATCCTTTCACATTGCAGGACTAGACTCTCGGGTTGAACCGCGTCTGGAAAGGATTCGAAATCCCAGGTCTGCCACAAAAAGCGAGACATGGGGTACCCGGTCCTTTAAGTTTGATCTCTTATGCCACGCAAAGCGCCGACGTCTCGAAAAAACGCACCCGAAGACGAAACAGCCTCTGTCTCGCGTCCAACGAAAACGGCGGCCGAACCGAAGCTCGGCGGGCCTGACGATCTGGCGCGGCTCGCGCTGAAGGCCTGTCTGATTGCCCGCGATGCGGCGTTCAACGTGCGCGACCTGGTGACCAACAATTCGCGTATGGCGTTTCTGGCCATCAAGGATTGCGAAAAAGAGCTGGACCTGATCGAGCGGCAGATTGACGAACGCCTGCCCGCCGCTATCACGCGGGTCAATGAAGCGCGCGCCCGCCAGTTGCTTTCCAGCTTGAAATCGACGACCGACCTGGAGCGCATTGGCGACCTGGTGATGAGTGTCGCGATGCGAGTGCAAGCCCGCACCTCAAAGATCCCCGCAGCCGACGTGCGCGGGCTGGTGGAAATGTCGGCGGTGCTGCACGACATGCTCGATCTGGTACACCGGGGATTTTCTACGCTCGATCTGGAGTGTGCCCGCAAAGTGCTGCAGATGGATAAGGAAATCGACCGCGTCTGTCATGGACTTTTCCAGAAGCACCTGGCAGAGACCGTCGCGCAGGGAGAAACGACGGGCTTCGATGTACTGCTCATGGCGCAGGCTCTGGAGCGTGCCGGAGACCACACTACGAACCTGGCCGAGGATCTCTATAGCCTGATCGAAGGGCGCAGCCTGCGGCATATGCCGAAGAAGAAGGCGGCGAACTAGAGCAGTTCTCAGTGCTGAGTACTCAGTACTCAGCTCTCAGTACTGGCGTTGTGGGCTCGCTTCTAGTGGCGTTCTGCTGTTTGATCGGCGCTGACTTGTGGCTAGCCGGTTGCTCGCGATTCGCGTGATCCGAACTGGGAGCGCACAATCCGTAACAGATTGCCGATGATCCCGCGGCGCAGTCACGAACTGTGGCGACGCTGATCGCTAGCATCTTGGCCCTGTCAGGCGAAGTAGCCAACGACGGATCTAACCACGGGACTGGCGTGACCGTTTTGCTGCTCTTCGAGTCGGCGTCATCCTGAGCTTGGGCCCCGGAGGTCTGGGCGGCAAGGCCGGCAGAGAGCGCAACTACAACCATCAAGATACCGAAGCGAGACATATTGACTCCTTCGTCTCTCTATCGGCAGGTAGCGCGAAAAGGATGAGTCCCGGCGGACTAACCACTTTTCCTTCCTACAAATTCATCGTTCATTAACATACGAGAAACATTCGCGCAACATTCTCCCAATAGAGTCTTCCATGCGTCCCCCTTTCAGCCGGAAAGTGCCGACACTTCGTGGGGTACTGTGAAACGCCAAAATGCACCTGCCAGCCGAAGTCCACGAACCATCCGGGAATACCGCCAGTTCCACCTCGTTTCGCCCCGTAATTTTTGTGGTGGAGGACGATGAGGACATCGCCCGCCTGATCTCGCACAATCTTCGGGCGTCCGGGTTCGAAGTGCAGAGTTTTGTCAGTGGGGCTTCGGTGTTGACCGAGGCGGTGCGGGAAATGCCGGCGCTGTTCCTGCTCGACGTTATGCTGCCCGGGACCGACGGCTTCGAACTGTGCCGGCACATTCGGCAGACCCCGGTGCTCTCGGCGACTCCCATCATCTTTTTGACCGCGAAAACCGCCGAGGCCGACCGCGTCAAGGGGCTGGAGTTGGGGGGCGACGACTACATCACCAAGCCCTTCAGCCCGCGCGAACTGGTGGCCCGCATTCGCAGCGTGCTGCGCGGATTAGGACAAGTTCCGGCGGCGGGCGAAGTGATGAAGCTGGGCGACCTGGAAATTGATGTGTCGTCGATGACGGTACAGGCCAAGGGTCGCAACGTGCTCACGACCGTACGCGAATTCCGCCTGCTGGAATATCTGGCCACACATCGCGGGCGCGTGCTGACGCGCGATCAGTTGCTCGACGCGGTGTGGAAAGAGACTCCGTTCGTTACCCCGCGATCGATCGACGTCTACATTCGACGGCTGCGCGAGAAGATTGAGGTCGACCCCCGGCATCCGCAATATTTGAAGACCTTGCGCGGCATCGGCTACCGATTTGAAGTGCCGAAATAAGCGGCGTGCCCATCGCCGTGGCACCCTGAGCGCAGTGGGTGGAGCACGGAGTCCCTCGACTCCGAGGAAGGTCCGCTTCGCGGGCCAGCCTCTCCGCTCAGGATGACAGTGCTTGAAAGTCCAGACAGCACGAATTCACTCTTTTCATCGCACGTTCCGGCTGGGTCGTTTATTCTGCCTACATCCCTGTGATGGCTGCGAACGAGCCCAAAGCGCTGTGGAAAGCCGATGATCAGCAGGCGCGTCTGGCGGAACTGATTGCCAGCTCCGACGAGCCCGCGAAAGATAATCCGCTGCGGCGGGATGTGCGCTCGCTGGGCGCAATCCTCGGGCAAGTGCTGGTGGAGCAGTCTGGCCGCGAGCTATTCGCGTCGGTCGAAGAGTTGCGGCGCTTGCTGATTGAACATCGGGAGACGGCGCGGCGCAATCCGGAGCAGGCGTCTGCAACCGAACTCATGATCAAGGCGCACGAAATCGTCGCTGGAATGGACTTGTCGCGCGCCTACCAGGTGACCAAGGCCTTCGCGACGTATTTCGAACTTACCAACCTGGCCGAGACCAATCACCGCAGGCGCCGGCGGCGCGCGGGCAAGCTGGACCGCGAACACGCTCCTCTGCCCGGTTCGTTTCGCGGAACGCTCGTGCGCATGAAAGCCGCTGGAATTTCGGCGGAGGATGCCGTCGCCGCGCTCAGCCAGATCGTGATCACTCCCGTGTTCACCGCGCATCCCACGGAGGTCGCACGGCAGACGGTGTTGCTGAAACGCCGGCGCATCGCGCAGGAACTGGAACGGCTGGACCGGCTTCCACTTACGGACGAGGATGCGGAAGATTCCGAGGCCAATATCCGGGCGGAAGTGACTTCACTGTGGCAGACCGACGAAGTGCGCCTGGCGAAACCCACGGTCGACGACGAAATCCGGATGGGCCTGCGCTATTTCCGGCTTTCGCTGTTCGATGCGATTCCTCGAATTTATGGCGAGATGGCAGAGGCATTTCGCGAAGCTTACGGCTTAGAGCTTGACGAAAATACTTTGCCCGACCTGGTGCAGTTCGGCTCCTGGATTGGCGGAGATCGCGATGGCAACCCGTTGGTCAAGCCGGCTTGCATTCGCGATGCGCTGGAGATGGCGCGGGGCTTGATCCTGCGCGAGTATCTTAACGACGTCGAGTCGCTGAGCGATCGGCTGAGTTCTTCACGGCGGCAGGTAGGAGTTTCGGAAAATCTGCTGTCGCGATTGAAACACTACGAGCGCACGATTCCGGGCGTACACCTGGCGTGGGGACCGCACAACACTTCGGAAACCTATCGCCGCTTTCTTTCTTATATGTTCCACAAGCTGCAGCAGAGCCGCGAGGCCGTGGATGCGGCCGCAGCCTACCGAGACGCCGCCGAGTTTGAAGACGATCTTCTGCTGGTGCGAAGCAGCCTGCAATCCAATCGCGGCGAACGGCTGGCGCGAACCTACGTCGGCTCGCTACTGCGGAAGGTGCGTACGTTCGGCTTTCATTTGTATGCGCTCGATATCCGCCAGCATGCTGCGGTGCACGCGCGCGCCATCGAGGAACTTGGGGACGCTCCCGAACGCAGCACAAACTCGGCCGAGAGCCGTGAACTGCTGGACACGTTTCGCACCGTCGCGAAACTGAAACGAACTTATCCCGCGCATTCGATTCGGCGCTACATTATCAGCGGCGCGGAATCGGAGAACGACGTACTGGCGGTGATCCGGTTGGCAAAGATGGCGGGAGTTGAGGTTGCCGGATCTGACGGCGATCGATCTGACCGTAATCGGCCAGACAATGACCCCGGCCTGATGCCGGTGCCGTTATTTGAATCCATCGAGTCGCTGCGGGCCGCTGGCGCCGTGATGCGGCGCCTGTGGAGCGATCCGGCGTATCAGGTTCTGCTCGATTCCTGGGGACGCTGGCAGGAAGTCATGCTCGGCTACTCCGACTCGAACAAAGACGGCGGCATGCTCACCAGCACCTGGGAGCTTTATAAAGCGCATCGCGAATTGCATCGTGCGGCGCAAGAAAATGGAGTGAAGCTTCGCCTATTTCATGGTCGTGGTGGGACTGTCGGTCGCGGCGGCGGCCCTACGCATGCGGCGATTCTGGCGCAGCCTCCGGGATGTTTCTCCGGCCAGATTCGCATCACCGAGCAAGGCGAAGTGCTCAACTGGAAATATGCCGACCCGGTGCTCGCCGAGTGGAATCTCGAGCTGATGATCGCAGCCAGCCTGGAAGCGCTCACTCTACATGGAGAAAAGCAGTCTCCTGCTGGCTGGGAGGAAGCCGTCGAGGAGATGTCACAGGAGGCGTACCGCGTGTATCGGCGCGAGATCGCTGAGAATCCTGACGTGCTGGAATATTTTGAGCAAGCGACTCCGGTAAACGAGCTGGACACGGCGCGCATCGGGTCGCGCCCGTCGCGCCGCAGCAAAGGCAGACGACTGGAAGATCTGCGCGCCATTCCCTGGGTGTTTGGCTGGATGCAGAGCCGCCACGCCGTGCCCGCGTGGTTTGGGGTGGGCCATGCGCTCGAACAGTTTGCCAAGAGCGGTCCCGGGCAGGAGCAGCTTCTGCGCCAGATCGCGCGCGGCTTCCCAGT
>Ga0210389_10000249_pt1 | contig 54944 bp, 45 predicted proteins | sample IncBWH28OmetaG_FD_160127 | JGI IMG/M metagenome (GOLD analysis project Ga0210389, IMG submission 160127) | Forest soil microbial communities from Barre Woods Harvard Forest LTER site, Petersham, Massachusetts, United States - Inc-BW-H-28-O ... | reverse complement strand
TGCGGCGGGATTGATACCTATTTAGCCTGTCAGCCACTTCCTGCCGCCAGGCTCCCGAATCCTCAGTCGCTGCCCCGACGTCATCGCTGGGCAAAGCAGGCCCACCTGCTGCCAGGGGTTCAGCAACCGAAGTCGCATCGGAAGGACATACGCAAATGTCACCGCAAATCGGACAAGTCATGAATAACGTCTTATGAGAACAGGCGAAGTCAAAGCCCGCCGGATAACCGCGGAGACCGCGCCGGAATCCAAACCATCGAACGGCTTTGCCTCGCAAGGCACCGCCGTGCTAAGTTCACACGACTGCTGCCGGTAGAGGCGCCCGAGCGCTTCTTTAGTATGTGTGCGCTTGGGATGATCGCGTTCCAATGATCTTCTTCCGATGACTCTTCGCAACAGATTCCTTATCACGGCGGCGATGCTTTGTCACCTGCTTCTCGCTCCTCCGTTAGTTACCAGCCAGTTGCCACCCGCGAATGGATCTTCTGCGGCGTCTCAAGCGAGCCCCCAGCGGGAAAAATCGACAACCGCTCCGACCACTCCCTGCGCCCGCGCGTTCGCCGAGCAGTCAAATAACCGTCCCACGATCTGCGCCATCGAGCAGGAGAGGGAAGGCGTCATCTATAAGCTGCACGGCGCCGTGGAAATCTATTATGAAACCTACGCTCTGCGGTCCGATGAAGCTACCTTTAACTCCGACACCAACGAAGTCACGGCGAGCGGACATTTTGCCCTGGACGGCGGCCCCAATGACGATCACATTCGCGCCTCCCACGGCAATTACAACTTCGTCCTGGAAACTGGCCGCTTCTACGATGTAACCGGAACGACCGGCCTTCGCTTCCGGGCAAACCGCCCCGTTCTTACTTCCACCGCTCCCTTCGCTTTTACGGGCAAACTGGTCGAGAAAACCACTCCCGAGCGCTACCTGGTATATGACGGAACCATTACCACCTGCGAGTTGCCGCATCCCAACTGGCTCTTTGACGCGCGCAAGATAGAAGTCGACGTCGGCGGCAACGCCAAAATCTACCGCAGCACCTTCGACTTGCACGGCATTCCCATCCTCTGGTTCCCATACGCAACCCACCCGGTGGAAAAGATGTCGCGCCAGTCCGGATTTCTGATGCCTTCGGTCGGCCGCTCTTCCACCAAAGGCAACATCCTGGGTGAAGCGTATTACTGGGCCATCAACCGTATGATGGATGCCACTCTGGGTGCTGAATACTTCTCGCTGCGGGGCTGGTCGCAGCGTGGCGAGTTTCGCGCTCGCCCCTCCGAAACATCCTATGTCGACCTGAATTATTTTGGGGTGATTGACCGTGGCATCGGCACTCCGCCGGTCAAGGAAGGCGGCGAAAATGCCCGGCTAAACGCCGCCGGAACTGTGGACGGTTTCCGCGGCGTCGCCAATATCGACTACCTCAGTTCGTTCTTGTTCCGGCTGGCCTTCAACGAAGTCTTCAGCCAAGCAGTGTATTCGGAAGTGAAATCGCAGGCGTTTCTTTCCAAGTCCACCAACGGTTTCAGCCTCAACGGATTCGCGGAGCGCTATCAGAATTTCCTGAGCACCACACCGGGGCAAGTGATCACGATTCTGCACACCCCAAGCTTTGATTTTTCTGGCGTTGACAGGCAAATATGGCATACACCCTTCTATTGGTCGTTCGATGCCTCAATCGCAGGTCTCTCCCGCAGCGAGCCTGAGCAATGTCCACCTTCGGGCTTATCGTGTACACCTCCTTTCCGCACGGCCAATTTGCTGGGACGCTTCGACCTGAACCCGGAAATTTCCTTACCGCTCTTATTTCAGGGATGGTCCCTGCGTCCAGCTCTCACATTGCACGACACTTATTACACCGAAAGGCTCGTTGGAGAAAATGACCAGAGCCCCGGACAAGCCGTCGGCGATCCGATTGACCGACACGCCCTGGAAACGTCGGTGGAGGTGCGCCCCCCGGCGCTGGAGCGAGTCTTCGATAAAGAATTTCTGGGCAGGAAATGGAAGCATGTCATCGAGCCACGCGCCGTCTACCGCTTTGTAACGGGTGTAAATGACTTCGGCAACATCCTCAAATTCGACGAGCGTGACATCCTTACCGACACCCACGAAGTCGAGTACGGATTCGTGACTCGGCTCTACGCCAAGCGCACCTCGAATCAGCCGGAGGATTGCAGCAAGATCATGTCGGCTCTCACAGTGGGCGGCGCCGCCCCGGAATCGTCCATTCCCTGGCAGCATACGAATCCGCTGGCAGGTGCCCCGTGTCAGCCCGGGCCGCAGGTGCGCGAGGTAGTAACCTGGGAGCTGGCCCAAAAGTATTTTCTCGATCCGACATTCGGCGGCGCATTGATTACCGGTCAGCGGAACGTATTCACCACTACTGCCGATCTCACCGGCATTGCATTTGTCACCGAACCTCGCCATCTTTCACCACTAATTTCAAGGCTCCGAGTGGAAACCAGCTCGCGCACTGACGCGGAATGGGACCTTGATTATGACTTTCAAGGTAACCGCGTTAATGCCAGTACGGTTCTACTCAACTACCACATCGGTCAGGTGACCATGGGCGGCGGCGATGCTGTGTTGCAAATCCCGGCCCAGACCACGATCTCGTCTTCGGGCTCCGCCCAGCCCGCAAACTTCAATCAATTTCGCGCCGCTCTGGGTTATGGCAGTCCGAACAAACGCGGCTTCAGCGGTGCCAGCAGTGTGGGCTACGACGCCGAAGTGAACAAACTGCAGTTCGTCAGCTCACAGGCAACTTACAATTGGGATTGTTGCGGCGTAACCATGGAGTATCGCAGCTATACGATCGCCAACGTGCGCAATGAAAACCTGTTCCGCTTCACCTTTACTCTCGCCAACATCGGCGGCTTCGGCAGTTTGCGGCACCAGGAAAGCTTGTACTGAGCGATTTGTGAGCCCTCCGCGGACGGTGGAGAAAGCGTCTAACCTGCTAACATGACAGTTATGTTTGCCGCGACCAATGACCTTCAATCCAAGAGCACGCTGTTGCAAGCGACTCTCAGTAAACTGGGACGCGTCCTCGTCGCATACTCAGGCGGAGTCGATTCCGCCTATCTGGCTTGGGCTGCTCACCAGGCGCTGGGAGACAAAATGTTGGCCGTCATCGCCGATTCCCCCAGCCTGGCGCGCACTCAACTTTCCGACGCGACCGCCTTCGCCCAGGAACAGAGCATCCCCCTTGAAGTGGTCTCGACCTCTGAACTGGATCGCCCTGAATACATTCGCAACGATTCCCAGCGTTGCTTCTTCTGCAAAGACGAGCTCTTCGCGCTCATGGAAGACTTGCGAAAGGCTCGCGGATTCGAGGCCATCGCGTATGGTGTAAACCTGAACGATCAGGGTGACTTCCGCCCGGGCCAGAAGGCTGCAGTCAACCACCACGTGTTAGCGCCGCTCCTCGATGCGGGACTATCCAAAGACGAAATTCGCGATCTCGCGCGCGCGGCCGGCCTGCGCATCTGGGATAAGCCTGCCTCCGCTTGCCTTTCATCCCGCATCGAATATGGCCGCCCGGTTACCCGGGAGGCTCTCGCTGCTGTAGAAAAGGGCGAAGACGCGATCCGAAGCCTGGGGTTCCGACGGTTCCGCGTTCGCCATCATGGAGAGATTGTGCGCATTGAAATTGCCCGCGAAGAGTTGCCGCGAGCGCTTGATCCCGCAATGGCCACCCAGTTCACCGGAATCTTCAAGGCCTTAGGCTTCAAGTTTGTGACTCTCGATCTGGAAGGCTTTCGTTCCGGATCCATGAATGCCCTTCTGCCCCCGGAGAATTTGCTGCGCACGGGTTAACGCCCGCCGCCCAATCCCTGCTCCAGGGTCGTTCTTTGGGAATCTTCTCGTGCCGCCCCTCCCTGCGTCCCAACGGATGCTATGAGATAATCAACATCTAATTCGCATGTTCAGGCGGTTTTTAGTGACTCTATTTCGACGCTCTTTTTTACTGCTGCTGGTAGTTTGCCTGGGCTGTGCTGCCCAGTCTGTCTCCCCCGAATTGGCCCAAAAGATCGAACGCCAAGTCCGTGCCTACTACAAAGTGCCGCCCGAACTCAAAGTGCTGGTCGGACCCGCGTCGCCGAGTCCTGATTTTCCCACCTACGAGTCCGTCGTAGTGACCATCGACGCAGGAGAAAGGAAGCAAGATTTAAGTTTCCTCGTTTCCAAAGACCATTCCTCCCTGATTCGAATGAATAAGTTCGATTTGAACAAGGATCCATACGCCGACACGATGAGCAAGATCAACACCTCCGGGCGGCCCACGCGCGGGGCCAAGGCGTCAAAGGTAGTGGTGGTCAACTTCGATGACTTCGAGTGTCCGTTCTGCTCGCGCATGCACCAGGAACTATTTCCGGAAATTCTCAAAGAGTATGGCGACCGGATCACGTTCGTTTATAAGGATTATCCACTGGTTGAGATTCATCCCTGGGCAACGCACGCCGCGGTGGATGCCAATTGCCTGTCGGCACAAAACAATGATGCCTACTGGGATTTCGCCGACTACATTCACGCCAACCAGCGTGAGATCAGTAATGAAAAGACCCCGGCCGCCCGTCTGGAGGCCCTCGACCGGCTGACCATGCTGCAGGGACAAAAACACAATCTGGATACAGTTAAGTTGCAATCCTGCATCAAGGCACAGGATGAGAGTGCAGTAAAGGCATCGATGAAAGAAGCGGAAGGAGTTGGAGTGGAAGCCACACCTACGTTATTCATCAACGGCGAAAAGATTGACGGTGCCGTGCCTCCAAATGAGCTGCGCGCCGCTCTGGACCGTGCTCTGAAGGATGCCAGTCTCCCCGTACCGGATCACGCGGCCGCGTCGGCGCCGGCAGCGAGATGATTTCTGGCTGCCGAGTGGGTTTGTCGCAAAGCGAACTGAAAATCTAGGAGAGAACTTCTTTTGAAAAGAAATCCGAATTTTGCCCGGCTCGCCGCACTGCTGTCTGCTGCCGCTCTGATGACGACGATGCTGGGCTGCAAGTCGCAAGTTAGCGGAGACGTGATGGCCACGGTGGACGGCCGTAAGATCTTCCGGTCCGATATCGATAAGTATTATGACAATTCGGTAGCCAGCGCTCAACAAGCGCCTGCGGGGGAACAGGCCACCATTCTTCGCCTCAACATTCTTAGGCAGCTGATTGACGACGAGATGGTAATGCGTCGCGCCGAAAAGCTCGGGCTTCTGGCCACAGAAGAAGAAGTCGATCGCAAGCTGAATGAGATCAAGTCCCCTTACACGCAGGAGGAGTTCGATCAGCGTCTGAAAGAAAAGAAGATCAGCCTGGAGGATTTCAAGCGCGACATCCGCCGCTCCATCACCGTCGACAAAGTGATGAACAAAGAAGTGTCCTCAAAGATTAACGTGACCGATCAGGATATTAACGATTATTTCACCGCTCACAAATCCGAATTCAATCTTATTGAACCGCAATACCATCTGGCGCAAATCTTCGTCACTCCCACGCCGAATCCACAAGTGCACAACCAGAACAACAAGGCTCAGAACGAAGGCGACGCTCGCAAGAAAATCCAGATGATTTCCAATCGCCTGGACAGCGGCGACGATTTCGCCACGCTGGCCATGAATTATTCCGAGGATCCGGAGACTTCCGGTAACGGCGGTGATTTGGGAACGGTCCCCGAGTCGTCGCTGCGCAACACCGACCCCTTCACTCGCGACGCCGTTATTAAGCTGAAGCCCGGACAATACAGCCCGATTATTATCGTGTCCAACCCGTCGACCAAGCAGGCTCTGGGCTTCCGGATCGTAAAGCTGGTGTCGAAGGAGCCTGCCGGACAGCGCGATTTATCTGATCCCCGCGTCCAGCAAGCCATTCGGTCACAACTCCATGACCGGCGCGAACAGTTGCTGAAGGCCGCTTATTACGAAGTCCTGCGCGACTCCGCTAAAGTGGACAACTACTACGCGAAGAAAGTGCTGGACAGCAACGGCCTCACGAAGTAGGCGCTGGGACCAGTGCCACGTGAGCCGATGCCATTATTCGACGATTGCTAACACGTCGCCCGCATTCACCGCCGCGCCCTCGCCCACCAGAATCTTTTGGATGGTCCCTTTCTTGGGCGATTTAATTTCGTTCTGCATCTTCATCGCCTCCACCACAGCCACGCCAGTACCCAGCTCCACTGCATCTCCATTCCGGACGAGCAGACGTACGACTTTGCCCGGCATGGGCGCCAGTATCTTCTTCGGACCCTGATCATCGCCGGCCCGCGCCCGGCCACGCAAAGAACGAGGATCACGCACCTCCGCAGCGAACCTCGTGCTCCCCACCCACAGATGCCACTCGCTGGCCACTCGCTCCAACTTAACTTCATAGGCAAGGTTCCCGATGCGAAGCGACAGAACATCCGGGCGCGCGAGAATGGCATCAACTCCCAACTCGCGCCCATCAAGATGGCAGGACCACCGTCCTTCGGCCCGGCTAAGGTCAAGCTGGTAATTCTTTCCGTCGATAATTACGTCGTAGAGCATAAGAACCGTGGTTAGTTCCCATTCTTCGGAATTACGCAACCTCAACGCAAAGCTTCTCCCCGGCTGGCGTTCTTCCAATTTGAAACGGTTTTGTCACCCGCCGCCACACCGTTTGCGGCGGCATATTCGCCCGCGGCGGCGGTTGAGCCTAGCGCGACGAAGATACCCGCGGCGAGCGCGGCCACTTCCGCCAATCTCGAATCGCCTGCTTTCTCCTCCCTACGCTTCAGCATCCGGTCGAGAAATCCTGTATCAAGTTTAGCGGCCCGAAAATCTGGATCGCGAAGGATGCGTCGAAACAGCGCAATGTTCGTCTTGATCCCGCCCACAAAATATTCGTTGAGGGCTCGCATTAAACGCGAGATCGCTTGATCGCGATCTGTGCCGTACCCAATTAACTTAGCCAACAGTGGATCGTAATCAATCGGCACGTTCCAACCTTCATACATTCCGCTATCCCGCCGGATGCCCGGCCCCGAAGGCTCCAGCAGCAGGGTGATCTTGCCGGGGCTGGGGAAATAATTGTTGTCGGGATCCTCCGCGTAAATGCGGCACTCGATGGCATGTCCACGAGGGCGAACGTCGTCCTGTGTAAACGGCAGTTTTTCTCCTGCGGCAATACGGATCTGCAAGTGGACAAGATCCAGGCCGGTAACCAATTCCGTGACTGGATGCTCCACCTGCAGACGCGTATTCATCTCCAGGAAATAGAAGTTCTTCTGCTGATCGACGAGGAACTCGACCGTGCCCGCATTGGTGTACGCTGCGGCTTTCGCGACGCGCACTGCGACTTCGCCCATCCGGCGTCGCATGTCGGAATCGACAATCGGCGAGGGCGCTTCCTCCAGCACTTTTTGATGCCGGCGCTGCAGCGAACATTCGCGTTCACCCAGGTACACGGTATTGCCATGCTCGTCGGCCAGCACCTGCATTTCAATGTGTCGCGGATTAATAATGGCCTTCTCGATATAAACTTCGCTGTCGCCGAAAGATCTCTCCGCCTCGCTGCGAGCTTCGTCCAGGGATGACTTGAGCTGTTCTGGAGCGTGTACCAGTCGCATGCCCTTGCCGCCACCGCCCGCGGCTGCTTTCAACATCACCGGATAGCCGATTCTCGCAGCAACCTCCTTCGCTTGCTGGAGTGACTCCACGCCGCGCGAAGTACCGGGCACGAAAGGAATTCCCACCTTCTCCATGGCTTGGCGAGCACGCGTTTTTGATCCCATCGCTTCCATTGCGGCAGACGTTGGACCAATGAATTTCACTCCAGCATCGACGCAGGCCTGCGCGAATTTCGCATTTTCGGAAAGAAACCCGTATCCAGGATGAATCGCGTCCGCACCCGAACGCCGGGCGACATCGAGAATTTTGGAGATATTCAGATACGATTCGGACGCCGCCGCTGTTCCCAACGGGTATGCTTCGTCGGCCTTGCGCACATGTAGTGCAGCGCGGTCTACGTCAGAGTAGACCACTACTGCGGCAATCCCCATCTCGTGGCAGGCACGCACTACGCGGACCGCAATCTCTCCTCGGTTGGCGATGAGAATTTTCTTGAACATCAGGCCGTCCCGGCAACCTTCGACGAACTCACGATTTTACCGGAGATTTCCCAGGCGCACCGCAGTCTTCTTCTTCCTCTTGATGTCGTCAGAAATCAGCGTGAGCTGGATCACATTCAGGAACCAGCTTGACGACGCGGCTGCTTCCCGGGTTGCAGCAACAGGAATACGGTCAGAATGAGCAATTCCGGCTCAATCGGGTGACGATAACGCGCGTGCGGGAAGACGAAATAGTAGGTTGTAGGATAGGTCAGGATCAGACCGGCGAAAAGCCAGGCCCCGCACACCTTCCGCCGCACAGCCCGTCCCGCGCCCCAGAGCGCCAGCACCGACGTTGCCAGAAAAAGTGAATTGCGAAAGTCCCATGGAGAACGGCTGTCGCTGGGTTTGGGTACGCCATTCCAATAATAGAAAAATCTCTTCAGGCTGACCGCTGCGAAGCGCACGGGATCTTCGCGAACCCAGCCGAATGCCAATCGCTTGCAATCCGCCGCATAAGCCAGTTCGCCCATGCTTTGGAATTTTTCAAATTCAAGCTTGTTCAAATTGGGCTGCAGGTACGCCATCAGCATCCCCTCAGCGCCCTTCCAATTACCTAACCGAAACTGCAGTCCGAAATCATCGCGCAGGAAAACAAAACGTCCAAAGACTTCATAGTTCCGGACCAGCCAGGGCGAGAGGACAAGAAAGAAAACCGCAGACGACAGCACGATACCGGCGAAGGAGGGCAGCCCGTTCTTGAATCGTTGCCGCCATATCCAAAGACCACAAAAAGGGAGGAAGGCGAGCATCGACGGATTGGCTAACGCGCCCACCCCCCACAACGCCGCAAAAATGATCCAGCCCTGCATGCCACGCCATTCCTGCAGCTCCAGCGCGACCAACAATATCAGACTCAAGATCAGCGGCGTGAACGTCGTATCCCAAATCCAGTGAACCGACCAGTACCAAACGTAAGGATTGAGAGCCCACGCCCACGCCGACCAGCGTGCCACACCTTCGCCGAACGTTTTGCTGGCAATCAGAAAGATTGGAATAGTGGTCAGCGAAGCGAACAGACTGTTAATGCTTAGCAGCACCCACGCGGAGCGATAGGTGTAAATACCGAAGAGCTTGAAAATTCCAGCCATCAGATACGGATAGAGCGGTGGCTCCCACGCGGTTGGTCCGGTGTTGCCTCCGTAAGGATTGCTGAAACCTTGTCCCAGAGCGATCGACCTCGCCACGCGCCCCATCTCCCAACCAAAAGCGAAATGATCTTCTCCCGGGCGAGTGCGATATTGGCGAAACACGCCGATCATCGCAATCTGCAAAATCAGCGAAAACAGAACAAGCGAGAACAAGAATTTGGGAATCGGAGGAAGTGACGGTTTGTCCATCGAGCGGAAGTGTATCAGGAGGATCGAACGAGCCCAAGGAATCCGCGACGTTATTCCGGAGGCAAGCGCACAAAACTTACCGGAAACGGCGGACGAAACTCGGCTTCGGACCGCGCCACCGTCCAACGTGAACTGCGGTCGAAGCGGTAGCGAAGGAGGGCCCAAATTGCAAGCCATCCATCGGAGTGGCGGATCTTCTTGCCTTCCCCCGCCGAGCGTGGAGCGTAACTGATGGGAACCTCGGCGATTTTTTCGCCCATGCGGCAGAGCTTCGCCGTCACCTCCGGGCAGAACTCGAAACGGCGGCACTCCAAACGAACTTGCGCGATCAATGATCGGCGAAAAACTTTGTAGCAGGTGGCTTCGTCGTGGATGCCCGCCCCATAAAGGAGATTAGCGAGATGAGTGAGAAGCTTTGCACCCAGAAAGAATCGCAGCCCACGCTCGGGCCGGTCCGGACGTACGCCATAGACAACGTTCGCCTCGCTCCGCTCCAAAGGCCGCAACAGTGCCGGGTAGTCCTGCGGATCATACTCAAGATCCGAATCCTGAATCAGAACGTATTCGCCTCTCGCGTATTCGAGCGCTGTGCGAATGGCAGCGCCTTTGCCGCAATTTTTTTCGTGGAAGACTACAGTCACATCCTCAGCCAGCAGCATAGCCTGAAGTTTTTCGCGGGTGCCGTCAGTGGAACCATCATCTACGATGATAATTTCCTTCCTTACGGGCGAGGCCTGGATGGCTTGCAGCAACTCGTGAACGTGCGCAGCCTCGTTGTAAACCGGCACAATCACAGACACGCATCCCTTCCACCGGTCACTTGCCGGGGATGCGGTAGTGCCTGCGGGGTTACGGGGCGATGCCTGCAATGACGCTACACTCATCATGCGAACAGTAATATGGAAGCTCGCTTCAGTGCGGGCTGAAGCTCTTCTTGCCTTATTGCCTCTTAGGTTACTTAGCATAATATCATTTGGATTCCGCAGAGGCTTATCCCGAGACCCAGCAATGCCGCACTTCACAACACCGGCGGATCAAAACGCGGACAACTCGCTGCATTCCTCCGCAGAGCCACGCTGGACGCGCGTTTCCGGACTCACACTAGCCCTGCTGATGGTGGCAGCAACGGCGTTGCGCTTCCTGTTTCTTGCTCGGAAACCCTTCTGGTTTGATGAGTGCTTCAGCGTGGAAGTCGCTCGACTCCCATGGCATGACTTCGTGCGGCTCCTGTGGCGGCGAGAAGCCAATATGTCGCTCTATTATTTGCTGTTGCGCGGGTGGCTGCATTTTGGCTCTAGTCCATTTTTCATTCGCAGCTTGTCGGCGATTATCTCTCTCGCTACTTTGCCGGCCGTGTATTGGCTCGCTGGCAAGTTGTTTGACCGGCGCGTGGGGCTGATCTCGGTCGCACTGATGAGCTTTAATGCATATCACATTCGCTACGCGCAGGAGGCACGCAGCTACTCGCTATTCGTGCTGCTGGCTACGCTGTCGAGCGGATTTCTCACGGCATTCCTGCGGACGCCTTCGCGCCGCGAGCGGTTGGGATACATTTTCGCCAGCGTGCTTGCAATCTACGCTCATCTCTACGCATTGTTATTGCTGGCAGCGCAATGGCTGTCGATGGGTCGAACGCGGGAAGGGACCCGCTCTCCCGCCTTGCGGCGCGCGTGGATTTGGATTGCCGTTGCATCGTTCCCTTTGCTGATCTTCGCGGCTAAGACTGGGGCAGGGCCGATCCGCTGGATTCAGCGGCCCACCCTTCATGACCTGCTGGAGTTTGCGAAACACCTCGCGGGCAACGATGGGCCAGTTCTGGTGCTGCTCTATGCCACGGCGTGTGTCGTGGCAGTCCTGCCGCTGGAAAATGTGAAGCAGAGGTTGCGCGCTGAAATCATAGGGGCTGCCTGGCCCCTTCGCTTCCTCCTAATCTGGCTCTTCTTTCCGGTCCTGCTGATGTTGCTGCTTTCGCTGGCGCGTCCGCTTTTCCTGGGTCGCTATTTCATATTTTGCCTGCCTGCTCTGGTGATTCTGGCCGCTGCTGGTCTTGCGAAGCTACACCGGAACTGGCTGCTTGCCTGGGCTCTTGCAGTTATCCTTTTGCTGTCGCTGCAAGGAACATTTTCTTACTACACTCAGGATTTCGATTTGGAAAGGGATGACTCGCAAGCCGCCGCGAACTACGTTCTCGACCATGCACAACCGGGGGACGCAATTCTGTTTCACATTGCCGAGGCCCGTGTCCCTTACGAATTCTTCAAGTCGATTCGGGCGAGCGTGCCGCCGGGCATAACTTCGAACGTTCCTGAAATTGTCTATCCACGCCACGGTGACCGGCTTGACTATCGCGATTTCACCGGTAAACCCAGCAGCGAGATCATGCAATCCGCGCCAAGGCACTACTCCCGAATATGGCTGGTGCTAATGAGTAACGGAACGGCCGGGCATCCCGACGCTACTACGATCATGCTTAGTCAGAGTCTCGGAGACTCATTTCAGCGAGTCGAGTACGTGAAGTACCCGGGTGTGGAAGTGACACTCTACAGCAGGCGTTGATGGCCAAGCGCACGCAAAGGGATGAGGGACCGACCTCCGGTGCTAAAGAGGAAGACCTCCGACGCGTCCGACGCGTGGGAGGCCATGCACTGACAAAGAACTCGAAAATCTTACTTCGGCTGATCCATGGTGATGCCCTGGTTTCCGGGCTGCTTCTCGGCCTTGGCTTTTTTGGTGCTTAGAGTCTGGTCAACCCAATGGTCGGCGGTCTTCAGATCTTCCTGACGGGCAGCGAGATCGTCGCATTCAACGTCGGCTTTTTCGCGATACATGAGGTTCAGATAAGCCATAGCATCGTCGTAATCGGGACGAAGCTGGATGGCTTTATTCAGGCTATCGATACCCTCAGTGATTAAGGGCCCGTTCTTTGCCTTCAATTCCGAGCAAACTTTTTTCTGATCTTTGTTCTTGGGATTCAGGCTCTCGTCCGGCTTCATGCCAAGTTTGGCGCGCTCTTCCATGCGCGGCTGGTAGCAGGCCGTCCAGTCGATGACGCCGACAGAGTAGTAAGGCTCGGGATCGTTGGGGTCGAGGTCGCCGGCCATGCGGTAATATTTCTTGGCGTCATCGAACTTCTTCATGTTCAGGTAAAGGTAGGCGATACCCTTGGCAGAATTGACTTTCTGATCACGGGCGGCGGGAGGATTCGCCTCCAGCACGTGCTGATATTGCTCGATGGCCTGCTCCGCCATCTTGTTGTTTTCAGGAGTGTCTGCTCCGGGAATGTATTGCTGGGCGAAAGCAGTAGCCAGATACATCTTGGCGTTGATCAGCGATGAATCGAGGGCAACCGCCTGTTGAAAATGGTCGATGGCCTCTTCGTATTTGGCATTCTTATAAGCGGTGACGCCCTTGTTGAGTTGGTCGCGGGCGCGCAGTTTGCTGCAGCCCACGGAGGATAGGATCGCCAGCATCGCCGCCACCAGCGTGAACAGTCGAATGGATTTATTCATTGCCGTATAAGTCTCCCTTGCCACAGCATCCTAGGCCCAGACGCAGCGATTTGACAAGCGGTGGCTGCTGGGGCCGATCCCCATACGCAGACGCGGCACGGGAACATTGTCCCGTGCGCGACTGAATACGATGCGGCCTTTCCCGGGCTCCTTGAAACACAGACGAGCAGTTTAGCCGCCCGCTTCTATCTTCGCCGTAATCAGGCCGACTTTATCCACTCCCGCGGCGTGCGCGATGTCAATCACATTGGCGACATCGGCAAAGGGAATAGCATCGTCGCCCTTCACGAACATCACTTTCTCGGCGCGGGTCTTGTAGATATCAGCCAGACGGCCTTGCAGATTATCCCAGGTGGCGTCTTCCTGATTGATCTTCACGCCAGGATCGTTACCGGCACCGCGGTCGATCAATTGCACCACGATCGTGCGGTCGGGCGTGTTGTTCTTGGGTGCGTTGGGCGGAGGCGGCTGGGGCACCAGCGCATCTAGACCTTTCGGTGTCAGCGGCGTGATCACCATGAAAATGATGAGCAGCACCAGTAGCACATCAATAAGCGGAGTTACGTTAATGTTGGCGCTTTGGCCTCCGCCGCTTCCCATTGCCATACTCATGGTCGATCTCCTGTTATCTCACTCACTATCACTGCCCAGGCGCGGGTGTCCCCGGCGGCGTGTTAGGAGGGTTAGGGGTGCTCTTCCTCTGGTCGGTCAGCAGACCCAGATCATCCACACCGGCAGCACGTACGCCATCCACTACCTGGACGACATTGCCGAAGTGGGCACGGGCATCCGCCTTCACATAGACGCGCTTGTCAGTGCGGTTCGCCAAGCGATCCTTCACCTTGCCGGTCAGGCTATCCACCGCGATCTTGTCGGATCCAAAATAGACGGTTCCGTCGCGCATGATGGAGACCAGAAGCGCATCTTCCTTATCGGCATCGGCCATCGGGGTGGGATTGTTCACCTTCGGCATGTCCACGCTGATACCTTTCTGCAACATGGGCGTGATAACCATGAAGATGATCAACAGCACCAGCATCACATCCACCATCGGTGTCACATTGATGTCGGAGTTAACCTTGGCGCCTTCATTACGTTTTGCAATTGACATGGCGTAAATCTCCAGTACTTCCAAAGTTGCCGCTTGAGTCAGGAAGGCCGGCGCCGAAACTCGTTCCGACGCCGGACAAAGCAAACTCACAACGGGTCCGGCTCCTGGATCGTTTTGACCCAGGGCTGATGGACCTTAGGACCGGCGAACTTCGCGGCGCTTGAGGAAGTAATCGATCAGTTCGCTCGACGAGTTGTCCATCTCCACATCGAACGCTTCCACGCGGCCGGTGAGGTAGTTGAACATCATGACGGCGGGAATCGCGACCAGCAACCCGAAAGCCGTGGTTACGAGAGCTTCCGAAATGCCGCCTGCGACTGCGCCGAGACCGGTGGCCTTCTGCTCGGAAATTCCTTTGAAGGCATTCAGAATGCCCATCACCGTTCCGAACAGGCCGACAAATGGAGCCGTCGAGCCGATCGTAGCCAAGCCGCCGAGACCGCGCTTCAGTTCAGCGTGGACGATGGCTTCGGTGCGCTCCAGAGCGCGCTTGGAAGCTTCGATGGTCTCGCCAGGGATGGCGCCGGGGCTATCCTGGTGAGCCTTGAATTCCATCAGGCCAGCAGTGACAACCTTTGCCAGATGGCTCTTCTTGTTGCGCTCGGCGACCTTGATGGCTTCGTCGATGCGGCCATCGCGCAAGGCTCCGGCAACCGCTGGAGCGAAGGCGCGAGACTGCTTACGGGCCGCGCTGTAAGCCATGGCACGGTCAATCATGACGCCGATCGACCAGCCCGACATAATGAACAGGATGACGACCACAATTTTCGCAATGATACCCATTTGCTTCCAGAGCGAAATCGGATCCCATCCCACTGCGCCACCCTCTTGCACGATCCAGGCGGCCACCCGGGGAACATGATTCAGAGCTGCTACTGCGACGTTAGCTAACATGAGTTGCTTTTCCCTCCTCGGAACTTCTTAGACTTTGATGCGAATTTGAAGACAACTGTCAAATCCCGCGACACACACGGCCCCTCAGGCCCGCTTAGGCCTTGAAATGACCGTTCCCCAGGTACCCTGCAGGGCGGTAGCGCCGGGTAGAAGGTCTCTCCCAGCCACGGTTTTAAGGTGGGATGGGGGAGGGCCGCTTTCACTACAAATCACTCTGCAACTGCCTCAATCGGCCGGTACTAGCCTCCGGCCAGAGTGAAGTTAACCTGTACTTCAGTATCCACTTCCACGGGTTCGCCGTTGAGTAGATATGGCTTGTATTTCCACTGCTTGACGGCATCAATCGCCGCCGGAGCCAGCATTGGATGCCCGCTTATAAGCGTGAGGTTTTCGATAGAGCCATCTTTGCTGATCACAGCTCTCAGCACAACCGTTCCCGAAATACGGGCCTGGCGCGCGAGAGGTGGGTAGTTTGGCTTGACGTCTTTTACTTTCAGACCCGATGTCACGCCCGCGGAGACGCGGACGCGCTGTGGCGTTGCGACTTTAGGTACGGCAACGGGAGTGGAGCTGATAATGCCTCCGATCACGCCGCCCATCTGCCCTCCGGGAATGCCTCCCGGAACTCCACCGACCACGCCCGCCGACGCCATCGATGGCGGCGCTTCGTCTTCCTTAATCATCTGAATCTTTTGTGGGATCTTGGTAGGGGTGCGAAGGGCCCCATTCACGATGTCGGTCTGAATCTGCTTCACGATCTTAACCGGCGCGGCTGCCGGAGGAGGGGGTGGAGGAGGTGGCGGCGGAGCCACCAGGAAGGTCATAAGTTGTTGCTTGGGTAGGGCTTCGGTGAAGATGAGGGGCATCAAAACCATGACACCGATCAAAGCTATCTCGAGAATAATAGCGAAGGTCGTAGTCCGTCCCCGCTTCGTCTTCAGCCTGCCACCGGATTCCAGAAGGCTATCTTCAAACATAGTTGTTTCTCCCTGCTTCAGAGCCTACGTAAACTTAGACACCGACTGACTCCCCTTTGCTCCCAAAATCCAATACGCCGCCAAGTCATGCCAAATAAACCGTCCTGACGGCAAAACAAGCACAAACAAAGCCGTATCACAAAACTGACCGCAACGCTATCCGGACTATTACTTGGCCCGGACGGGCATGGCAGTCGGCCGTTTGCCCTTGCTGATCCGCCAATCCTGATACGCCACCAAGATCGGCGCAGCAATGGCGATCGATGAATACGTTCCAATTAAGATGCCGATTACCAGGGCGAGGCTGAACCCGCGAAGCACCTCACCACCAAACAAATAGAGTGCGAGTACGGTAAGGAAGGTTAAGCCAGCTGTCAAGATGGTTCTGCTTAATGTCTGGTTGATGCTCCGGTTAACGATCTCCGAGAGTTTTTCCCGCCGCATGAGTTTAATGTTTTCCCGGATGCGGTCAAATACCACGATCGTGTCGTTATTAGAGTAACCAATCAAGGTCAGAATGGCGGCAATCACGGTCAGCGAAATGTCTTTGTTCAGCAGGGAGAACGCACCCACTGTGATCAGCGTGTCGTGAAACACGGTGACCACGGCGGCAACGCCGTAGATCCACTCGAAGCGGAATCCCAGGTAAATCAGCATCCCGGCGAGAGAATAAGCCGTTGCTAAGAGAGCCTGCCGGCGCAATTGAGCACCGACCTGCGGTCCCACGATCTCCACGTTGCGGATTCCAAAGTCAGAGAGGAAGAAGTGATCAGGCAAGGAGGCAGCCACCGCGGGATCCACCAATCCCTTCAATTGCTCGAACGAACTGAGCACGCCGCCATTCACCTTGTCCCGAGCGTCGATAATGGCCTGGGTCTGCTGGCTATACTTCTGGTCAGCGTCGCTGCCCAAGTGCATGGGATCTTTATCCATCAGATAGTTCTTGACAGTCAGGAAAGCGGAGTTATTCAGATCCAGCTTGCCGGCGGGGACGTTGGTCGCCAGCGCATTGATGATGCGGGTCTTGCCTTCATCGAGCGACTTTTCACTGGTCTCCTGCACGTCGAGGTCGATCAATTCCTCATTGTTCGAGGGGACGTCATAGCGCTGGATCTTGAAGTTATGCAATCCAGCCCGGTCGATTGCCGCACGAATCGCGTTGTCGTCGGGGGGGTGCGAAAACTTAACATAGACCAGAGTACCGCCGCGGAAGTCTACGCCGTAGGGAATACCGTGCCAGAACAGCATCGAGAAAATGCCGGCCACGCTGAACACCAGCGAGAAAGCGAGGAAATACCACTTCTTGCCGAGGAAATCGATATTAGTATTGCGAAAAAACTCCACCAGTCTTACCCCTTATCGAGCTTAATGTTGGTCCGAAGAAGAATCGTCATTCCGAGCCGAAGCGAGGAACCTGATTGCCTCTGCACTGGCACAGCAGATTCCTCGCGCGATAAAGCCGCGCATCGGAATGACAAAAACTCCCTCAAATGCTTAATGCTTCACCGCGCTGCTTGCGGCTCAAAACCCAGTCAAAGATCACACGCGAAACAAATACGGCCGTAAACAAATTCGCCAGCAACCCAAACGTCAGGGTTACGGCGAATCCCTTGACCGGCCCGGTTCCGAACAAAAACAGGATTGCGGCCGAAACAATGGTCGTCACATGGGTGTCCACGATCGTAATCCAGGCATGACTGAAACCCTGATCCACCGCGGACGGCGGCGTCTTGCCATTCCTCAACTCTTCGCGAATGCGCTCGAAAATCAGCACATTGGAGTCCACGCCCATACCGACCGTAAGAATCACTCCGGCGATTCCAGGCAACGTCAACACAGCTTCGAAGTAACCCATGAATCCCAGCAGAATGATCAGGTTCAGCAAAAGCGCGATGTCGGCGTTAATTCCCGCCGCCCGGTAATAGATCAACATGAAGATCAGCACGGCGAGCATGCCAACCAGAGCGGCCCGAACTCCGGCGCGGATCGAATCTGTTCCCAAAGACGGGCCGACGGTGCGCTCTTCCAGATACTTAATCCCTGCCGGCAGCGCGCCCGAGCGCAGGATCATCGAGAGATCCTTGGCCTGCTGCTGGCTCATGCTGCCACCGCTGATCTCGCCAGTATCGCGGATAGCCTCTTTAATGTTGGCAACTTCCTGCACGCGGTTGTCGAGGATGACTCCCAGCCTCTCCCCTACGTGCGCGGAGGTGAAACTATAAAACCGCTGGCCGCCCTCGCCGGTTAACTGGAAATGGACGCTGGGCTGGCCGTTCTGGTCGGTGTTGGGTTGCGCATCCCGCAGATCTTTTCCGCGGACAGCGGAAACGCGCGATACCAGGAACCATGATTCTTCGTTTGCGGGTGCTCCCGGAGCGCCATGCCCCTGCAGCAGAATTGCGTCCGCCGGCAGTACGCCGCCTTTATCCTGCATTGCCGCCTGTTCGCTGGCATAAGGTCCGCCCAATACCTGCTTGATCTCAAGCATGGCGGTGGACTGCATAATGTCCTTGACACGGCCCGGATCGTCGACCCCGGGCAACTGTACCAGAATCTGATATTGGCCGAGGCCGTGCTCCTGAATCGTCGGTTCGCTTACGCCCAGCGAATCGATTCGGTTCCGGATAGTCTCGATCGCCTGGGTTACGGCCTTATTTTTCAGATCGGTGAGCATCTGCGGCTTCATCGCTAGAGTCCAGGTATTATCGGCTCCCGAAGTTAGGTTGTATTCCGGCAGACGATCGTTCACGATATCCAGCAGGTCTTTGCGGCCTTCCGTAGGGACGCCCTTCAGCACGACTTTGTCCGGACTGTTTTGCGGATCGGGCTTGGAGATGTCCGCGAAGGCAATCTTTTTCTTGTTCAGTTGCTCTTTAAGGATCTCGACCGCATTATCGGAATCGACATTGATCGCGTCGTTCACCTGCACCTGCAGGATCAAGTGAGTTCCGCCTCGTAGATCCAAACCAAGATGAATGCGATTGGTCATGGCAGCGAGCAGGCCCTGGCCCGAGAAACTCTGAGGAATGCCGAAGATCCCGAACAAAAAGACGAGCAGGACTCCGAGGATGAGTGCCAACTGCCAAAGAAGATTCTTATTCATGACGAAGACAAAATCCAAATGTTAGGTTATGCCGCAATTACTTGCTCTTAACTTCTTCCTCCGTGGTCGTAACCTGGGTAACGGAGGCCTTGGTTACTTCCAACACGAGATTATTTGGGGGAACGCGCAGATGAACGGAATCATCTTTGAGCGCCATAATCGTTCCCCGCAAGCCGCCGCTGGTAACCACTTTGTCGCCAGTCTTGAGCGCATCCAGCATGGCCGTCCACTTTTTCTGACGTCGCTGCTGGGGAAGGATGAGAAGGAAATAAAAGATCCCGAAAATGAAGATCAGCGGGGCAACGCTCAACCAGCCCATCCCGCCACCGCCCGCCTGCATCGCTAAGAAACCTAGCATATTCGCCAAAGTATATTCACCAGACTATCTTGATCGCCCGCGCAGTTCTGGACTCGGTCCGCGAACCGCCGCCCGCGCCTGCCAGTTTCGTGGGCCTGTCATTTCATGACGGGGTGCTGCTCGATTCCGGCCGGATCGTTCAACTTCAGGTTTAAATCCGGGGAGGTTTTTCCGGGAAGGTCACGGTTTCATGTCGAGACCACATGCTGGAAAAAACGTCACTCTTCCCCAAGTGGAATAGAATGACGCACCCGCCGCATAGTGTCAAGGTAGAAACTCAGGTTATGCAGGGTATTTAAGACCTGAGCCAACACTTCATTAGAAGCATAAAGGTGCCGCAAGTATGCCCGGGAATAGCGCTGGCACACGGCGCAGTGGCAATTGGGGTCGAGTGGACCGGGGTCCTGAGCATAGCGCGCCTGCTTGATTGAAATTTTTCCCTCGGAAGTAAACAGCAGCCCGTGCCGCGCCGCCCGCGTGGGCAGGACGCAATCCATCATATCGACGCCGAGGCCGGAATACTCGACAATCTCGTCGGGCGTGCCGACGCCCATTAAATAGCGCGGCTTATCTTTCGGGAGGTATTCGAGCGTGGATTCGACCACTTCGCGAGTGCGCTCCCGGGGTTCTCCCACGCTGAGGCCGCCAATGGCGTAACCGGGGAAGCCTATCTCGATCGTCCGCTGGGCCGACTCCTTCCTGAGGGCCAGATCCATGCCGCCCTGGACGATACCGAACAGGGATTGCGTCGCATCAGAAAATGTGCTGCCCCACGGCACCTCATGCTTGTGGCCTTCGAAGTATTTCTTGCTGCGCGCCGCCCAGCGCAAAGTCAGTTTCATCGAAGCCCGGGTGCGGGCTCGGTCGGCGGGATATTCGGTGCATTCATCGAACGCCATGATGATGTCAGCGCCGAGGCCGATCTGCGCTGCCATGGCGCTCTCCGGCGTGAAGAAGTGCGACGAGCCATCGAGATGCGAGCGAAACGTTACGCCCTCCTCGGTGACTTTGCGCAACTCATTCAAACTAAAAACCTGGAAGCCCCCCGAATCGGTCAGGATCGCTCGCGGCCACGCCATGAAGCCGTGCAGGCCGCCTAGTTGTCGAACCGTTTCGACTCCGGGGCGCAAGTAGAGGTGGTAAGTATTTCCCAGAAGAATCTGGACGTCGAGTTTTTCCAGAACATCCTGTGGCATAGCTTTGACGGTTGCCGCAGTACCCACCGGCATAAACACGGGGGTTTCGATGTCGCCGTGCGACGTGAGCAGGCGGCCAGCACGCGCCGCGCCGAGGCGCGCTTCTACCTTGAACTCAATGGGCATTTGTGTTTGCTTTGCGATTGTAGCAATGGGGCATTGATCAGCGGCTAGTGCTCGGTGGTCAGTAGGAGCATGATCTCACCTTGCACTCTGCCATTTTCCAAGATGAGTTTGCCGATGCACACAGGTAATTTGAAACGGCGCGGACCAGCGCTCCCTGGATTGAAATAAAGCACTCCTTCGCGCCTCTCCTGTTTGGGGACATGACTGTGTCCGCTGACCACAACCGCGAATCCAGCGGCTTTAGGCTTGAGATCCAACTGAGCCAGATCGTGCAGCACATAGATGGAAATGCCGGCGATTTCGAATACTGCATCCTCTGGCAATTTCTGCGCCCATCCTCCTCCTCTATCGATGTTGCCACGTACGGCGGTGACAGGTGCCAGAGCGGAGAGTTCATCGACAATCCCGAGAGCACCGACATCCCCGGCATGAATAATGTGATCCGACCCGCGCATCGCCCGGACTGCCTCCGGACGCAGCAGCCCGTGCGTATCGGAAATGACGCCGATCAGGATAGGATTTTTCATGGGAGCGATCAGATTCGAGCCCGCGCGACAGCCTCGCACAACTTCCGAACATCGTCTTCTAGAACTTGAAAGCTTTGATGTTCAAGGCCTGGAACGGTTCCGAGTGAAATCTTTGGGTTGGGATAAGTTTTCGGATTGGATATTGGACTTCTCATTCCGGAGTGAATCTCTCTCACGCCCGCCCGCTCGAGGATACTCGCGGCGTTATGCTCGCGGATGCCCCCGCCAGCCATGATTGCGATCCGGCCACGCGAAGCCTGTACCAGTCCGGCTATTCGATCGATCCCTAGCGAAGCGGTTTGCTCTCCGCCAGAAGTCAAGACTCGATCCACACCCGCAGTGCAGATGTCCTCCAGGGCCCGGGAGAGATCATCGCTCACATCGAAGGCACGATGGAAAGTGACACTGAGGGGCCTCGCTAGCTCGACCAACTGCCTGGTACGTTGAATGTCAACCCTGCCGTCAGCGCCGAGGATGCCCAGCACAACACCGTCCGCTCCGATCTTACGGGCGGTCAGAATGTCCCGCTGCATGGTTTCAAATTCATCCGCCGCATAACAGAAATCGCCGGCCCGAGGTCGAATCATCACCTGGAGGCCTATGGAAATTCGACTCCGAAGCATTTCAATCAGTCCCGCGCTGGGAGTGATGCCACCTTCGGAAAGATTGCTGCAGAGTTCTACACGGCTTGCTCCGCCCAGTTGTGCCGCCATCGCGGAGGCTACCGAGTCCACGCATATCTCGATTGAAAGGGGAGCGCTCACAGTTCCCCGCGAGGCGAAATTCATATCACCTCTTGAACAAGAGAGTCGCCCTGAACAGTAGAGTTCTTCACTAAGCTTTCATCTTCTCGACAAGCTTTCCAATGCTCACAACTGCCCGCCCAACAATCCCTCGACCGATTTCCTGCACGTCGTCACGCGCGGTTACGCGCAGCAAATAGAAACGTCCGTCAAACGATTCGAACAAGGCTTCAGCCCGGATGTGCGAACCAATGCCGCTCGCCGCGCGGTGTTGAATGTTGATCGAAGTTCCCACGGTGATCTCATCGCCCTCGCAGTAGGGCTGAAGCGCGAGAAAAGCGGCAGTCTCCATCAGGCGGATCATATCCGGAGTGGAATACACCGGGGGCAGTTCCGCGCGATGCGCGGTCAGGGTATGTTTGAATTCGACCGTCTCCTGCGCATCGCCTCGCGCGCCGATGGGGACTTCTTTAGCCATGCCGGTTTTTCCTTCGAAATTCCTATCCTTAATCGGAAGACAGAAACAAAGAGCCAATGACCGCGGGAAGACCGCCCCGCCGAAATCATTGGCTCACGATTGCATCCCCTTGGGCTTACGCTGAATAAGTCAGTCGTGCTGCCTCAATCCCGTCCAAAGCCTGCCACAACATTTTGGCAGTCTTCTCGGCCGCGTCCAGCGCCACCCGTGCGGTTTCCGGATTCGTCGCGATACGATCCTCCAACTGCTTGCGCCAGACGTTGGAGTGATAGACGTCGGCTGTGGCATGCAGTGTAAAGTAGCCGCAGGTCGTGTCATCGGCGCCGTACATCTCGCGCAGCCCGCGCTCTTTCTCTTTGGCGATGCGCGGCACCTGGGATTCGTAGGCGTAAAACGCCGCCAGCGCCTCTTCCTCTGTGCCTTCACTGGCGATGCTGTGAAAGTGCCGCATAAGTTCTTCGATCTGGTGGACCGGCAGGTTCCATTGCATATCCCGTCGTGCGCCCATCCCTTCGGCGAAGTCGAGCCATAGGTCAGAGTGGGGCACAGCTTCTTTCCCAGATGCCCCGCCGCTGCCTTTCTCGTCGCACATGTTGGCCAGCACCGCACGCCGTAGATCACCTTCCTCCAAGCGTAGCGCCAGTTCCGCCAGGTAAGAAGGGAACGCTTCGATGTGGTGATAGTAATTGCGGGCATACTCGCGCAGATCATCCCGCGTCAGTTCGCCAGCCGCCCAGGCCTTGTAGAAGGGATGGCAAAGCAGGTCATACTTCGCGATCGCTTCCTGCAATTGCTCGAAGAACTGAGTGCTATTCATGATGCCCCCCGTAGATTAAGTTATGACCCACTACTATACGGGCGAGGCCGCAGAGCGGCAAGTGATAGGGTCACGCATGAAGGGTCTGTCCCGGCAACAAGGAGCGCACTCATGGCAGACGCGGATGCAGCAAGCGGGGAAAGATTCCAAGATAGCGTGGCTGGAACAAAGCCATATTGAGGGCGAAAAATCCTGTCGTCAGGGCGAAGCTGAGGAGGAATTTGCCCAGGTCGCCCAGGCGCGTTGAGCGCTGCTGTGAGTAGCCCCACACACAACCGGCGACGACCAAGAAATTGGAAAGCCATGCGGGAATCGCAATCAGCAGATCAGGCCGAGCCACATGTCCCGAGCGAATCCAGCGGGATAGTTCTTCGAGTCCGTTAAAAACGAAAGTGGTTGCGAAAATGTTGGTGTAATCCCAGAGGCCTGCTGCGGACACTCCAATGAAATAACCCCAGCGGTTGTGACGCAAGGCGAGTGTGATCGTGGCAACGTACATCCAAGCCTGAAAGAAGTGCAGCCAGCGGATGTCCGTTTGCCAGTAAGCGGAAACGGCGAGTACGAAGATGAAACAAACAGCGCCAATGAATATCAGACTCTCGGGGGTTGCGAATCCTTGGTCGATTTTCTGCATTGGTCAACTTACGAAGGCTGGCCGAGAGAAGTTCCATGAACAGTGGCCGAAATGATTCAGATGCAGGCGGCAACAACCCTGGAGCTGGCTGAGTTGCTAGAATGTACAAAGCGCAAGCGATAGCAAATTGGGGTCCCGGATAATTCTTTCTTGATGCAGTCATTCACGGAACAGTTCGATGTAGTCGTTGTCGGCGCCGGCCACGCGGGATGCGAGGCGGCCATGGCTGCGGCGCGGATGGGATTGAAGACCGCGCTCTATACCCTCAACGTCGACCTGATTGCGCAGATGTCGTGCAATCCGGCCATCGGCGGCATCGCAAAGGGCCATTTAGTCCGGGAAGTCGATGCGCTCGGCGGCATCATGGGTGAGATTACTGACGCGGTCGGCATCCAGTTCCGTCTGCTCAACACCTCGCGCGGACCAGCTGTGTGGTCGCCGCGCGCGCAGTGCGACAAGCAGGCCTATCGCCTGAAAATGCGCGAAGTGCTGGAGTCGCAGCCGAATCTCAAAATCAAGCAGGCGGAAGTGGCAGACCTGATTCTGGAAGTACCGAGTACCGAGCACCTAGTACCGAGCGAAGCTGACGACTCGGTACTCGGTACTCGCAACTCGGTATTAGGAGTCAAGCTCCGCGACGGCCGCACTGTGGGAGCGCAAGCTGTCATCATCACCACGGGCACCTTTCTCAATGGACTGATTCACTGCGGAGAGCAGCAGTATCCTGCCGGACGATCGGGCGAGCCGAACGCGATTCTGCTCGGCGAGTCGTTGAAGAAACTTGGCCTGCGCGGCTGCCGTTTGAAGACGGGAACGCCGCCGCGTCTTGATGGACGCTCCATCGACTGGTCGCGCTTCGCCGTGCAGCCCGGCGATGCCGATCCCACACCGTTCAGTTTTCGTACGAGGCGCGTTGCCCATCACGACTCGCAAGTTCCCTGTTATATCGCGTGGACCTCGCCGGAGACGCACCGCATTATCCGCGAGAACGTGCACCGCTCTCCGATGTACAGCGGACAAATTCAGTCGATAGGGCCGCGCTATTGTCCGTCGATTGAAGACAAGATCGTTAAATTTCCTGACAAGGAGATGCATCAGCTTTACCTCGAGCCCGAGGGTCTCAACACACATGAAATCTACGTGAATGGAATGAGTACATCGCTGCCAGTAGACGTGCAGCTTGCGATTCTGAAATCGATTCCAGGCTTGGAAAGCGCAGAGATGCTGCGGCCTGGTTACGCAATCGAGTACGACTCGATCGATCCCACTGAACTGCAGCGCACCCTGGAAACGAAAAAGATTGCCCGTCTCTTCCTCGCCGGCCAGATCAACGGCACGTCCGGCTATGAGGAGGCAGCCTGCCAGGGCCTGATGGCGGGGATTAACGCGGCCCTGCAAGTGAAAGGTCAGCCGCCGCTGATCCTTGACCGCACCGAAGCTTACACTGCGATCCTGATCGACGACTTGATTTCGAAAGGAACGAACGAGCCCTACAGAATGTTCACGTCGCGGGCGGAATTTCGACTGCACTTGAGAATCGACAACGCCGATCGCCGGCTCACGCCGCACGGGCGCCGCGTGGGTTTGATTTCGGATGACGCCTGGGGCGATTTTCAAGCTAAGCAGGTGCGACTGGGGAAGATTAAGGGATCGCTGGAGCGCACGCGGCTGACGGCCTCGATGCTGGAAAGCTTTACTCCTCGGCATTCAGACGAGCCAAGCGATCTGGAGCCCGCTGTTGCTACCAGCACATCGGCTCGCGACTGGACATCGATCATCGGGCAGACCTGTGCCCAGATTTTGAAGCGCCCTGAGATCATCATCGAGCAACTTGTTCCTATTCTCCGCGAACTGGATCCTGTTTTCTTTGAGAGAGGAAGTAACGGAGTCGGCACGGAGCCGAACAAATCCCGGGCCGCAGCTCTTTCTTCCGAAATCCGGAACGAACTGAAGTCGGTGGAAACGGAGATCAAGTATGAAGGTTACTTGCTGCAACAGCAGCGCGCCATGGAACGCATGAAGAAATCGGAGCAGCGGTCCATCCCCGGCTGGTTTGATTACCACTCGGTCAGCGGGCTTTCGCACGAGATGCAGGAAAAGCTGAGCCACGTGCAGCCGCGTACGCTAGCACAAGCCTCCCGTATTCCGGGAGTGACGCCGGCTGCGGTGTCGCTGGTCAACGTCTTCATTGAGATTCAGGCACGACGGCGGGAACAGGCAGCAGCAATCTAGCAATCGATCCCAGTCGAAATTAACACTGCGTTAACAATCGTCCGTTACCCAGCGGTTAATATTTCCCGCATGCCTCAGGAGTCCCTCCGCATAGAAGATCAGCCCGGAACGCAGGCCGGACAGCGCATTCTGCGCCTCGACGGTGCGCTGGTAATGACAACAATGTTTGAGTTCCAGGCCACGGTGCGCGCCGATACTTCGCGCTCGCTGATCATTGATTTCACCAAGGTCCCTTACGTGGATTCGGCCGGCATCGGCGCTCTGGTTGGCGCCTACGTCACCCGGCAACATGGCGGAAGGATCCTGGCGTTGGTGGGCGTGAGTGAACGCATTCACAACGCGCTCAAGGTCACGCGAGTGGAACAGTTCTTTCGCTTCTTCGATTCGGTAAGTGCGGCGGAAGAAGCGGCGGCGTAGCCATTCCCGGCAGGTCCACCTTACCCCCCGCAGCCGAGAGTCAATGAGTGAAATGGCGATATTTCAACAGTTATCCTCCAGCACGTTCAGCTCCCCGGCTTCGACTGATTTAGTAGTGCCTTGAATGCTGTCGAGATGGCGCTTCGTCTCGGCGTTCACTTGCTCAAACGCTTTTATGAAACCTTGCCTGGCAGCCATTAATGTCGCCTCGGTTACCCCGGGCGACAGTGGCCGTGAGGGGAAAATTAGGTTACCCACATGTAGCTGAAAGGCAGAAGTCGCAGTCATCAGTCCGCGGCTTTCATCCAAGACTCTCCGGGCAGATGCGTCAGTCTGCAGCGCAGTCGCTTCTGCAACTTTGGCAGTAAGTTGCCGCGTCTCTGCGGCCACGTAATCGGCATGCCGCTTCATATCGGCATACGCCTTAACAACTGCCGGTGCTTGATCAACCATCGGTCCCGCTGCCTCGCGGAAGTGCGGATCATCCCCATAAACGAACGGCGCTAGAGCTTCACGTCCGAGCGTCACATCCGTTACCATCGGAGCGATAGTCCCGGCGATATTGTCCGAAATAGGGCTGTCGTGCAGGACGCCAGCCTGATAGAAAGCCTTCGCCGCTTCGATGTGTTCGACTCCCAGAAACGCTATGGCAACGGCACGCCAAGCAACATTCGATAAGTCCGGCGCGATGACGCCGCCATACTTCTGCCAAGCGTCGGTTGAGAGGACGGCATCAGCGACCCAGTACCTCTTCCCAGTAGCTATGTCCGCGAGCGCCTGCGCCTTATGAAGTTCCAGGTCGAGGAGACGGGCTGCCCTCTTAACCTCGATGGCATGATTGCAGCTTTCTATCTCCCGGTCAACGCGCTCACGTCTCGCGGCTAGGACATAAGTGGTAGCTGCCCCGATGGTCGCGCCCACAATCGTTGAGACCAGAGCGACAATCGCCACTATGATCGCCGTGTCCATTGACCTCTCCTTCCAACTTATGTCTTGATTATAGTGGGCACAGAGCACATGTGAGGGCAGCTGTCGTACTCAGGCGATAGCACTTATTTTCCGGGCCGGGTTCCCCGCGTGTTTCCGCGCGTCCCAGCCGCCCCAGGAGTTTGACTGCCTTGCCCATCCCTCCTAAGATGAATTTTCCCGCTCAACTCATTCATGATCGGCCAGACCATTTCGCATTACCGCATCACCGGCCAGCTTGGCAGCGGCGGCATGGGCATTGTCTACGAGGCCGAAGACCTTGACCTGGGACGCCATGTCGCGCTGAAATTCTTGCCGCCACAACTCTCTCGCGATCAAAATGCGCTGGATCGTTTTCTGCTGGAGGCTCGTACTGCCTCGGCCCTGAACCATCCCAACATCTGCACGATTTATTCTGTGGAAAAAGCGGGCGAGCAGTCCTTTATCGCAATGGAGTTGCTGGAGGGCGAGACGCTGGACCGCCGCCTAAGCGCGGGCCCGATACCGGTAGATCGACTGCTGGATTGGACTATCCAGCTCTCAGATGCGCTCGACGCGGCGCACGCGAAGCGCATCATCCATCGCGACATCAAGCCGGCAAATATTTTTATCACGCAGCGCGGACAGGTGAAGGTGCTGGACTTTGGCCTCGCCAAGCTAGCGCGTCCTGAGATGGAGATGGAGACCATTGGTGCCACCCAGGATTCGCCCGGTCAGTTGCAGTTAACCAGTCCGGGAGCGACCGCGGGCACCATCGCTTATATGTCCCCCGAGCAGGCGCGCGGCGAAGACCTGGATGCGCGCACCGATCTGTTTTCTCTGGGCGTAGTCATCTATCAGATGGCGACGGGGAGGCTACCGTTTTCAGGTGCAACTTCGGCAGTGATTTTTCACGCGATACTCCAGTTCGATCCGATTCCCGCTTCGAACTCGAATTCGATGTTGCCGCCCAGGCTGGACGAGATTATCGGCAAGGCGCTGGAAAAGGGCCGCGATCTGCGCTACCACTCGGCCGGAGATCTGCGGGGAGATCTGAAGCGCTTGAAACGAGACATTGAGTCGGGACGCAAACCCGTACAGGCCTCACCGATTAGTGCGCCAGCGATTCCGGCTGCTGCCGCATCCTCGCCCGCAATTCCTTCCGGAGTGTCTTCCGCAGCGCACCCTTCCGGAAGTTCGGCTGTGATCTCGGCAGCGCGGCAACACAAACTCAGTACTGGAGTTACGGCGGGAATCGTATTGGTGCTGTTAGCGGCTGCGGGGTATGGAGTCTATGCATATTTCACGCGCGCCCGACCTGTTCCCTTTCATGACATCTCTGTCACCAAAGTTACCGATACCGGCGATGCCGTTCACGCCTCCGTTTCTCCGGATGGCAAGTACATTCTGAGCGTCACGAGAAATAACGGCCTGGCCAGCCTGTGGCTCAGAAATGTGCCGACCAACAGCAACGCCCAAGTGCAGCCCGCGGCCGATCAGTACTATACCGGCCTGCTCTTTTCGCCCGACGGAAACTATTTTTATCTGGTGCGTAGCGATGTAGGGAATCAGAACTTGATGTTTCTGTACCGGGCCCCGCTGCTCGGGGGTACACCGCAGAAACTAGTCTCCGACGTCGATTCCAATATTACTTTTTCTCCGGATGGAAAGAAGTTTGCGTTCATGCGCTATGACAATCCGGAACACGGCAAGTACCAGCTCATTGTGCGCGCTGTGGACGGTGGAGACGAAAAGATCCTAAGTACTGGACCGACCAGCGACGCCCTATACCAACCAGCATGGTCGCCCGATGGCAAGACTATTGTTGGTCAATCGCTCGATGTGGGCAGTGGATTAATCAGGCTGGTAGCGGTGGATGTGAGCAGTGGCCGGCGCAAGGCTTTCTACAGCAGCAACGAGCGCATTGCCGGAAACCCAACATGGTTGCCCGACGGCAGCGGCGTGCTGGTGCTGAGCAAAGAGCAAAACTCAAATTTCACCCGGACGCAAATCGGATTCGTTTCCTATCCCAACGGTGTATATTCTGCGATCACGCGCGATACCAATAGTTACTCCGATCTAAGCGTAGCGAGCAGCGGACACATGCTCGCCACCGTGCAGAATGCATACCGCTGGAGTTTGCAGGTGATGCCCGCCGGGACACCATCGGCCCAGACCCGCCAGGTCAGCTCAGCCGATGCCGATACCAACTTTACGTGGACGCGGGAGAATAAGCTGATTTCCGATCAGGCGAACGTGCTGAATCTAATCGATCCGGCTACGGGCAGCAAGACCGCAATTCCAGGCCAGGCAGTAAGCGGCGCGCCGTGGGCTTGCGGCGAGACTGGTTCTATCGTCTATGTAAGATTTCAGAACGGCGTGCAAAATATCTGGCGCATGGATCCGGAAGGCAATTTCAAGCAGGTCACGAATGGCAAGCTGGACAGCAATCCAGTGTGCTCCGAGGACGGCAAGTGGGTGTTCTTCATGGAGCAAGCCGGCGAGCAGAAACTGGCTAAAGTGCCAATCGACGGCGGAAGCAGACAACTCATTTCGGAGTCGCCGAGTGCCGGCACGTTTGACGTTTCACCCGATGGGAAATTAGCCGCGTTTCCCACGCTGCAACATTCCGGAGAGCACAAAGAAATGCTCGAAGTTGTGGAAACAGATGCCGGGAAGGTCGCGAAGCTGACGGCATTCGAGCGCCCGCGCTTTGGCCTGCTGCACTTTTCACGCGACGGCCAAGGCGTAGTTTATCCCACCCGAGAAAATGGAGTGGATAATCTTTGGCTGCAGCCGCTGGATGGTTCCAAGGGCAAACCGCTCACAGATTTCACTTCCGAACACATCTTCGACTTCCACTGGTCGTTTGATGGAAAGCAGCTGGCCTTGGTTCGCGGTCACACCGATGCGGATGTGGTTCTGATTCGCGACATACGACCGTAGCAGCGCCGGCGTAGAGTTTCAGCCCACTTCGATCCGCCTAACGCCCTGCTGCCTTCCCGCCTACTGCGTGGCGAGCGCTCTCCGGTATCGCCGCCACACTAAAATGACCGGCAACAGGAGGATCACCAGCCAGATCAGCAGCGTGGGGCCGTCCTCCACGAAGAACAACACGATCCCCAGTATCGTCTCCGACGCATCGCGATAGCCGGCCACAAACGCATTATGGATGCGGGTTGAAACTGAAGCAGCCGGCGGGTTCAGCTGCGCTTTGTATTCTTCTGTGAGCTGCAGTTCCACGGTGGCGAAGTCTACGCGGTGTTCGAGCGCCTTCTGCTCCGCTTCCATGCGCTCAATATCGCCACGGACACGCGCAATCTCTTGCTCCACTTCGAGAACCTCGCCAACTTTTCCCGTGCGCTCCTGAAGGATGCTGCGCAAGCGCAGTTCGGTCTCGCGGGAGTTTTTCAGGCGCGCTACCAGGTCGGCGTGCTCTTGCGTTACTTCTTCGCCGGATTGCGATTCGTTCTCGACGCGGCCGAGAGTCTTGAGATCGGCGATCGCTAAAGCGAGTTCGGGCGCCGGAATCCGAAGCGATGCTTGGAGACTCCGCGCAGCGTTCTCCGGAGTGCTGACGTTCAGTTGCGCGGAATATCCATGATGCCGCGCCAGCATCCCGTCGAGCGATGAACGGGAAGCGGCGAAATCTTTTACGACGATCGAGAGCGAGACACTGCGCGCGATCATGGGAGCTGAAGCGATCTTGTCCAGCTGATCGGTCACTCGCTGGCCATCTCTCGAAGACGAGGTTGCGACGTGATCGCCAAGTTGAGGCAACTTGCCGTACGAACCCGCCGCAACATCAGGCTCGGTCGCTGTTACGGGTGAGTTTGGTTGCGGCGCTTGACGGCCAGCCGCTTTGGATTTCTGGTCGTCGAACTCTGCCGGTTCGACGAATTGGGCGGTCACGACCTGGCGACGAGAACGATGCAAACTTGCCAAGGATAGGCTCGACACCAGCAGTAGCGCTGCCAGCGCTCCCGCACCCGCCGTCGCCCACTGCCTCCATGTCCAAAAGCTTGCCCGAACAAAGATATTCGCTTTGCCGATGCCGAGGCCTGAGCCAGTTTTGGCTGCTGCGCCCGTAACGGAGTTCTCCAGCTTTGCCGGAACAGCCTCAACACTCCAGCGCGAAAGTGACTGTGACGTGCCGCGGAACTGCTCAGCCAGCGCGCTGCATTCGGCGCAGCACTCCAGGTGCGCGGAGACGGCTTGCACGTTCGCGGCGGAAAGTTCGCCATCAAGAAGAGCCATGACTTCTTCGGGTGCTACGGGATGTGCAGCAGTGTTCATACGCGTCCCTCGGATTCCGTGAGCTTTTCTGCAGATGGTTTCGGAGCGGGCGCCGCAAGCAGGTCGCGCAATGCCATCCGCGCGCGAAACAGGCGCGAGCGCACGGTGTTCACCGGCAGACTCAGCAACTCGGCGATTTCCGCGTAGCTCAACTGCTCAAATTCACGCAACAACAGGATTTCGCGATCCAGTCGCCCGAGCTTCCCCACCGCACGGCGCAGGCCTACTTCCTCGTCCATGGCGTTTTGTAACGCAGGCTCGCGACCCCCGGCGGTCCCTAGAAACGTCGCTCGAAAGGCCACTTTCCGGCGATGCGCGCCCAGGATTTTGAAGCCAATCGCATACAGATAAGTTCGAAAAAGGGCGCGCGGTTGATAGCGTGACGAGCCGCGAAGCACGGCGAGAAAAGTCTCCTGAGCCAACTCTTCCGCCTGGGCCGGATCGGCAACGCGCCGACGGAAAAATCCATACAGCGGCTGTTTGTAACGCCCGAACAGCTCGCCGAACGCATCCTTTGAACCGCCGGCAAACGCCGCCATCAACTGTTCGTCGCTTCCCGGTGTTTCGAGTTTCGGCTGTGCTGGCTTCGGTGTTGCCGCCTTCTCCGCATCGGAATTTTCTGGCGTGCCGTTCATGGCGCTTCGCGGCATTACTTGCGAGTCTAGTGCCTGCGAGTCTAGAACGAGCGCCGGCAGTGCGTCTTGCATAGGTTCCCGCCTGTGTCCTTCACTACTGGTAATGTCGTGGACTGGCGAAAAGTTCCCGCAGAAAAATAAAAAGGCGGCCATGGCTGGCCGCCTCTTATCGAATTGTTAGCTGCGAAGTGGTTTATGCACCCTTCACGTTCTCGGCCTGCCAGCCCTTGGGGCCTTTGACCACGTCAAACTGCACCTGCTGACCCTCCTGCAGACTGCGGAAGCCGCTTGCCTGAATGGCCGAGAAGTGCACAAATACATCCTCGCCGTTTTGGCGGCTGATAAAACCGTAGCCTTTGGCGTCGTTAAACCACTTCACTGTTCCTGTTTCCATGGTGTTGCAATGTTCCTTTGTTTGATATAGCGCTCTAACTTTGGAAGGGTTCTGCAGCAGGCAGGTCACGCGCTGGTAAGCGGAGAAACTGGGTACTGCGAGGAACTCTAAAGTCAAACGCAGCTGAATTGTATTTCAAGCACTTCAAAATTGGTACAAGAATTCTTTACATTGACGCCAAATGCCTTGTTTTTAATAATTTACACGGCCTCGTCTGGGAGCGCGATTTGCCATCCCAACGCAAAAGATACATTATCGGAAGATGCGATTGCGTGGTGTTGTGGTCATCCTGGCGCTCCTCATACTAACGCTCGTCGCTTCGGCTTCGGCTTCGGCGGGCATTATCGAGGACGTCCGGGGAGCACTCGGCCAAAATAGTTTTCCAACGGCCGAGGCGGAACTGAAGGCCTACCAGGCCAGGAACGGCGTAACTCCTGAATACATTGAGGCCTACTCGTGGATGGCGCGGGCCGCGTTTAGCGCTCGCGACTATGACCAGGCGGCGGCGTACGCGAAACAGACGAGTGCCCTGGCTGGCGAACAACTCAAGACGCGTGCGCTGGATGCCGAACCCCACCTTCCCCTCGCTTTAGGCGCGGCCATCGAAGTACAGTCGCAAATCTTAGCTACTCGCGGACAGCGCACCCAGGCCATCGCGGTTTTGCAGAGCGCACTGCGGACCTATGGCAATACCTCAATCCGGGCGCGGCTCCAGAAGAATCTCAACCTGCTCTCGTTCGAGGGTAGAGTGGGGCCTGCGCTTCGAGGCGAGCAATTTCTGGGATCGAAACCGCCTTCGCTGACGCAGCTCAAGGGTTCGCCCGTGCTGCTGTTTTTCTGGGCGCACTGGTGTGGGGACTGCAAGGCCGAGGCGCCGATCATTACGCAACTGCGCTCTGAATTTGCGCCGAAGGGACTAACTGTCCTCGGTCCCACCAGGCTGTATGGGTACACGGCCCAAGTCGAACATGCTTCGGCCAGTGACGAACTCGCCTACATCGACGCCGTGCGCCACCGTTACTACGCCGGCCTGCTGGACATGCCGGTTCCCATCAGCACTTACAACTTCGACGCGTATGGCGCTTCGACTACCCCTACGCTCGTGCTGCTTGACCGGACGGGCAAGGTGGCGATGTACCATCCGGGGGCGCTGCCGTACGACCAGTTGCGGGCGGAGATTAGAAAAGTCGTGGACCAATAGACACTTCTCAGGAAGTCTGGACTTCCCTCAGCTCTCCCGTCCTAACGTCGTAAACAAAGCCACGCACCGGGATGTACTTTGGAATCCAGGGATGGGATTGCACCCGGCGTACTTGCTGCCGGACGTTCTCTTCCAGATCGTCAAACGCATGGAACTGCGCAGGCGCACCGAAAGGTGTTCCCATTTTTTCCGTCAGCCTGCTCTTGAGCTCGTGCTCCTTTACCTTCAATAGGCCGCAATCGGTGTGGTTGATGATGATGAATTCCTGGGTGTCGAGCAGGTGATGCGAAACGATGAGCGAGCGCAATGCGTCCTCGGTGGCGATGCCTCCCGCATTGCGGATCATGTGCGCGTCCCCGGGATGCAAACCCAGGCAGCGCTCGAACAAAATTCGGGAGTCCATGCAGGCCAGCACGGCCACCTTCCGCCTCGGCCGCACGGCCAGATCTCCGAGATCAAAGTTTCTTACAAATTCCTCGTTGGCTTTGAGTAGTTCGTCGGCGACTGACAATTCTTCGTCCTTTCAACAACGTCTCCCGCTGGTTGTTTCCCTAGTTTAACCGCTACAATCGCCCCGTGAACATTGACGACACGATCGTCGCCATTGCGACTCCGCCCGGGCGCGGAGGAATCGGTGTGGTTCGCCTGGCTGGGCCACGGGCGTGCCAGATCGCCGAGCCGATGTTACATCTGAGACACAACCTGGAAGCGGGCCGGGCAGTTTTCGGAGAGCTTGTCGAAGCGCCTGGGGCAAATAGTCCTGTCTCAAGTCCGACCGGAGTGCCCGGCTCACACAAACCTCGTATTGACGAAGTGGTTGTCACGTACTTCGCCAAGCCGCACTCCTATACCACCGATGACATTGTGGAGATCGCCGCCCACGGATCTCCGGTAGTGCTCGGACACATTGTTGAGATGTGCATTACAGCGGGAGCGCGCCTCGCCGAGCCGGGCGAGTTCACCATGCGCGCGTTCCTCAATGGCCGCATCGATCTGGCGCAGGCTGAAGCGGTCCGTGATCTGATCGACTCGCAGACGCTGTACCAGGCGAAGGTTGCCGCGCAGCAGCTTGAGGGTGCAGTTTCCCGGCGTCTTCAGCCCGCCAAGAAGAATCTGGTCGAATTGATCGCTGTGCTCGAGGCTGGCATCGACTTCGCGGAGGACGACGTTTCAGTCATGCTTGATCAAGTAATCCTCGAACGTATCTCAGCGGTAGGTGAACGGCTCAAGGAACTTGCCGCCAGTTTCGCCTACGGCAAGATCGTGCATGAAGGATTGACCCTCGCCATCGTTGGCCGGCCCAACGTCGGGAAGTCAAGCCTGTTCAACCGCCTGGTCCAGCGCGAACGTGCCATCGTCACGTCGACCCCCGGAACCACCCGGGATCTGGTGAGCGAGACGGTCGCCATCGGAGGCATTCCCATTCAATTGGTCGACACTGCCGGAATCAGGGAGGCATTCGACGAGGCAGAGTCCATCGGCATTCGCAAATCCATGGAAGCTCTGGCCGATGCCGATCTGATCCTGATTGTGCTGGACGCGTCGCAGCCAGCTTCAGTGGAGGACGAAGAACTGCTGCGGCACGCGCAGCAGCGTCCCGCAATTATTGTCGAAAACAAGTGCGATCTGGCCGCCAGGTCAATCGCCAGCCGATTGTCTTCGAAGGCTCGCGTCTCTGCTCTCACCGGCGAAGGGATTCCCGAACTGCAATCGGAAATTTTGAGGCACCTAGGCAGCGAAACCGGAGCACAGGCCGAAGCCGGATTCCTCACCAACGTCCGCCATCATGGGCTTGTGCAAGACTCTCTAGCCGCCCTCGACGCTGCCACCGGAGCAGTCGCGGGCAAAGTACCGCACGAAATGCTGCTGCTCGATCTTTACAACGCGCTCAGACCACTCGACGCCATCACGGGAGCAACCACGACCGATGACATTCTGAACCTGATCTTCAGTACCTTCTGCATTGGAAAATAGAGTTACTTCGGTCTGGTCCTTCGTTCCGCAGGCCAGTTCGTCAGCAACCTGATGGAGGTCGACTTGGTATGGTCGGTGGTTTGGACTACTTGCAACAACGTCGGCCCCATCCGCGCCAGATTCCCGTGGTTACTTGTTCGCGAGCAAGTCTTTGATCGTGGAATCAAAAACGGCATAGGGGACGGCGCCCACGATTCGAACTCCCGCGATTTCGGTTTTATCCGTCTTGCCGATAACGAAGCTCGGGGTGCCGCTGATACCTAAAGTGCCAGCGTCGGCCGCGTCCTTCTTAATCGCCTCGGTGTACTTCTTGTCACTCAGGCACGTGTTGAACGCGGTCATGTTGAGGTTGGTTTTCTCGCCGTATTTCAGGATGGACGCCGGGCCCAGGTCGGTGGCAGTGTCGAGCATCATGGCATCGCGCATTTCCCAGAATTTGTGTTGGTCTCCTGCGCAACGCGCGGCCATCGCGGCACTGGGGGCGTTGGGATGGAAAACCAGTGGCAGATCGCGGCTGACGAAACGCACTTTGCCGGTGTCGATGTATTCCTTCTTCAACTGGGCGAAGCTGGCGGTTTCGAAGCTGCGGCAGAACGGACACTGATAGTCGGTGAACTCGACCATGGTCACGGGAGCGTCGTCGCGTCCCATGGAGTACCAGCCAGCGCCCACGCTCATCTTAACGTGCTCGGTGGGTGTTGGCGCGGCAGGAGCGGCCGCGGCGGCACGCGTGGCGGGCGGGTTCGATAGCAACTGATGGATGGATTTCAGTTCGTTGAGGATGGCGTCGGCTTGATCGCGAGTCATGCCTTCCGGCATGTTGATGGTGACCGACTCGGCCTTGACCCTTTCGCTCTTCACCGGTTCGGACTTGGCAGGCTTTGATGATGGCGCAACTTTGGAGGGAGCCGCTTTGGCCGGAGCCGAATCCTGATTGGACGGCGCCTGGTTGCCTGAAGGTGAAGCAGTCTGTGCCAACGCTACGGCACTGCACAACAGTCCTGCTAAGACAAATCTACGCATACTGCTCCTCGTGACTTACTCAAAATGATGTGGCAGGTGCGACTGCTGTTTTGCGGTCGCGCCCGCCACCGTTTCTAGTTTTCGCTACTGACAAACATGACTTCCATTGCAGACGTGGCCAAAGCCGCAGTCGGAATTCGCTAGGCAATGCTGCCCGACGTTACAGGCCGAACAACTGCCTCCGCCGCAGTCGACGTCGGTTTCGGTCCCGTCTTTTTGATGGTCGAAGCACTGGCTAGTCACGCAAGTGAACGAGGTAGCGTCGCAGGCGTTGCTCGCGCAGTCTCTATCGAGTTGGCAAGCCAGGCCGACGTTGCAGGCGCCACAAATGCCGCCGCCGCAGTCGATGTCAGTTTCGGCGCCGTCTTTTCTCTGGTCCGTGCACTGAGTGCTAGCACAGGTGCCCGATACAAAGTCGCAGGCGTTGGCCGAGCAGTCGGTGTTGGCTTTGCAACCCTTCCCGACGGCGCAGGTACCACAAGTGCCGCCGCCGCAGTCGATGTCGGTTTCGGCACCGTCTTGTCTCTGGTCCACGCACAGACTACTCACGCACTTGGACGTTAAAAAATCGCAGGCGTTGCTGGCGCAAGCGACGTTGTTGGAACAAGGCCCTCCGACCGGTTGGCCCACGCAGGCGCCGTTGTTGCAAGTTTGCCCGCTGATGCATGCGTTGCCACAAACACCGCAGTTGAGGGCATTGTTGTTAAGGTTGACCTCGCAGCCATCTGCCGGGTTTTGATTGCAATCCGCGAAACCGGGATTGCAGGATTGGATGGCGCAAATTCCTTGCTGACAGCTAGCCGTATCGTTGTTGGTACGGCACACATTGCCGCAAGATCCGCAGTTGTTGGGGTCGGTCTCCAAGCTTTCACAAACGCCGTTGCAGAGAGTCTGCAAAGGCCCGCAGGCAGGCGCGACGCAGAAGCCGGCGGTGCAGGTGTTGCTCAAGCATTGCGAGGCGGCGACACAGGCGGCGCCATTCGGCAAAGGCGCTGTGCACTGGCCCGAGGCGCAGATAGTACCCTTTGTGCAGACATTGCTGCACTGGCCGCAGTTATTGGGATCGCTTCCGGTGCTGGCACAAGCGCCGTTGCAATAGGTCTGTCCGGCGCCGCATGCGGCCGGGCAGGTGCCGTTGCTGCAGGCTGCGCCGCTGGGGCAGGTGGTTCCGCAGGCGCCACAGTTAGAGGGATCCGTGGCAGTGGTGGTGCAAGAGCCGCTGCAGGATGTTCCGACGCAGGCATCGGTGTCACCTGTGGCCTGCATTTTGTATTCGACGAGCAGGTTGGCATCCGCCCCGGTGTTGGAAGCACAGGTAGAACCGGTGCGCAGGGACGCCTGCAGTACATCGCCAGCAGCAAAAGTCATGACCATGGCACCGGTGTCGGACCAGTTCTGGCCTGGAGTTAGGACCAAGTCCTGCCCTTTGGTGCCGTTGGTCAGGCGAAAGACCGCAGCCGGACAAGCCGCTCCGGTGGCTGTCTTTGCGACCGCTGCAACGCGTAGAACGGTAATCGCCTGATCGAGGGTGAACTGGCCGCCCATCCAGGTGCCGGTGAGATTGCCGGGATAGAACGATGGAAAGATCATGCGCGCGTTGGCGTCGCCGGTTGTGCCTTGCGGGCCGATTGGGCCGGCCGGGCCTGTGGCTCCGTCGATTCCGGGTGCGCCGGGAGCACCGTTGGTACCGTTTGTGCCGTTCGTTCCAGGTGTACCCGGGGCACCGTTGGTGCCGTTTGCGCCGGGAGCACCGTTGGTACCGTTGGTGCCCGCCTGTGCCATCAGCGTCCAATTGCTACTATCGCTGGCCGGGTCGGTAGCTCCGGCATTGATTTGGATGGCGACATAACTCGAGCCGTTGGTGTCGGTCACCACATCATTCAGGTTGTAGCCTGCGTTGATATTAAGGACAAACGGTCCCCGGACGTTGAAGCCGCTGCCGTTGGTGCCGTTGGTTCCCGGTGGTCCTTGAGCCCCGGGAAGTCCCATCGATCCCTGGGCTCCCGTGGCCCCGGTCGCGCCGGTACTGCCCGTGAGTCCGATTGGTCCAACAGGACCAACCGCCCCCGTGTTGCCGGGTGCTCCAGTCGGGCCGCTGGGGCCAGTGGCTCCGGTGTTGCCCGGGTTTCCCTGTGGACCTTGGGGTCCAAGCGCCCCGGTGTTACCCTGCGAACCAGTTGCGCCCGCAGCTCCCGCTTGTGCCATCAGCGTCCAACTCGGGTTCGAGTCCGGAGTGGCGCCGCCTGCGGGAATCGCTACCGTCGCATTGTAGGTCGAGCCGTTGTAGGTGACCACATCGTATGCAGCGTAGGTGGCAGAGTTGTCGAAAACGTTGCGGAACTTGAAGCCGGTTCCGTTGGTGCCATCGGTTCCGTTCGTTCCCGCTGGTCCTTGAACCCCGGTAAGCCCCATCGATCCCTGGGCTCCCGTGGCTCCGGTACTGCCCACTGGCCCCTGCGGTCCAGTGTTGCCGGTGCTGCCCTGCGGTCCGACTGCTCCTGTTGCCCCGTTAGCTCCCATGAGTCCCGTTGCCCCGGTCGGTCCAATTGGTCCGGCCGCGCCGGTATTGCCTGTCGTGCCCTGCGGACCTTGGGATCCTGTGGCTCCGGCCGATCCGGTGTCGCCCTTGGGCCCGATAGGTCCAATTGGCCCGATAGCACCAGTGTTGCCGGTCAAACCTTGTGGGCCCTGCGGGCCTTGCGGTCCGGTCGCACCGGCGGGGGCGTTGAGGACGATTTCCAGCTCAGGCTGATGAGAGGTGAAAATGCTTTCCTTGGAATCGAAGGAGAAACTGCCGGTACTCGTGGTCGTGGCCAGAGCGATACCGTTGTTGGCGATAGTCCCATTCTGCCAGCCCTGCACCAACGAAGTGATGTCAACCAGAACGAACTGGTTGACCTGGTTGACCGCGACGGGGTGGCCTCCAGTAGCCGAGGCGCCGAGCGCCGGGGCATTGCTGAACGTGAGCGTGCTCTCGGACCAGGATTTGTTCAACTGGTAGACGTCAAAGCTGCCGTTGGCAACCAAGGCATCGACGAACAGGCGCAACGTGGCCTTGTTGACGGTCGACCCAGTGGGCACAGTTTTTAGATTGAACTGGAGGTAGGCATTATTGCCGCCCGTCTGCACCACGAGCAGGATGGCGCTGCCGTAGTTTGTGCCGGTGGTGTTATGAGCAGAACTCGAATAGGTGTCGGCGCTGGGGGGCGCGGATTGCGCCAGGACTGCGGAGGACAGAAGAAGCAGAACTGCGGCCAGACCAATACACGTACGTTTCATGTGGGCATCCTCTCAGCGCTGTGCGCCGGCGACCTAAACTCACATCAGTTCAGGGAGCCAGTCCGCCCGCTGAGGAAGTCCCACTACTAGAACCGCGTGTTCGACGAAGGGCACGCGCGACTGTCAGCCATCAGCATTCCCTTTAAGAAGGGGCGCTGACGGCCAGAGGAACAGTAAGTGCTTCGTGGAATGGTGTCAAGGTAAAACTGCGATGCTGTGAAGAAGAGCTTGACCAATTCGGAACAGTTCGCAATTGTTTGCACAATGTAAAAGCTAACCGGAAGAATTCAATGTTTGGCGCAAACGTTTAAACTGAAGAAGTCATGACCGCTCAGACTTTGAACTCCCTCCGAAGCTGTGCGTTCGCTCACAGGAATAAACGGAAAGAGCCAGCGCTACCCTGCGTAGATCGGCTGCGGCCGTTCCATACAGTAAACCTGTATAGGTCGTTCATCGTCTGCCGTGCGGTTGGTCGAGCAAAAAAACCGGGATCCTTCTGCGGATCCCGGCATGGAGATTCTTACTTCAGATTTGATGACTGAGACCGCCTTCGATTGCGATCAGCGTCCCGGCTTTGTGGTAAACGAGCTGCTCCCAACCACCGCAAAAAAGACGCCGCAATCTTCGGGACTTGAGGATTGCGGCGTTTTTGCTCGGCAACTTACTTAATTGTTACGGCCAGACCCACTGAGGGAATGCCGTTCGCAACCACCTCAACGGTGCTCGCACCGGTCTCGATTGTCGCGGGGATATCAAACCGCGCGCTAACCAGCTTCGACCCGGTTGCGATGCCCATTGTGCTGAAGGTATGAGTCTTCGCGTAGAAAACGTGCCCGGTTGAGTTATTGGTAATGCGTACCAATGGAAAATTGGTCGCGCTTTGATTGTCGTCACCGTAGTAGGAACACTGGGTGAGTCCGTTGAACTGAGTCCCGCCAATCGCGTTGTTCAGACTGCCGTGGGTAAGGGTAGAGGCCAGGTGAGTGATGACAGGGCGCCACGCGGTATTGTACGTGCCCGCCGCCGTGTAGATCTCCACCTCCGATACGCCGGGGCTTGCGAACTGAGTGAAGAGAATCTGACCTGTCGGAAGACAGACCATATTTCCTTCGAAAGAAGTGTAACTGCTGGCGTTGGGCGGGGCAGGAACCGCATTCAAGTTGGTGCCGTCCCACTCGAAGAACTTCACACCATTCGCAAAAATCCCTGGACTGGTATCCAAGAGAACGTTGCCGTCCGGCAACACCGCTCCCGGAGCATCCGCCATGTCGAGGCCTCCGCCGAAAGACGGTGCAGTGGTAAATGTGTTGGTTGAGGAGTTATAGATGGCATTGCTGGTAGTGGCTCCGCCCCAGAACACGGTACCATCCGGTCGCAAAATTCCAGGCCCTAGTTCATGCGAACCGGGATCAACCAGGTTCACGACGGTGGAAGGGCCAGCCGACCAAGTTCCTGTAGTCGTGTCGTAAATCTCGGAGCCCTTGGGGCAGCAAGTGCCGTTGACGTAGGCATCGACCGTGATGATGTTGCCATCCGGCAAAAGGGTCCAGCCTTCTTCATCATTCTCATCGTGCTTGCCGGTTCCCGTAGCCGTCCAAGTGATCGGACTTTGGCTAGTCAGAATGGCTTGCTGAGTGGTGCAGCAGTTAGCCAGCATGAACTTGCCGTCAGGTAGAACAATTCCGGAAGCATCCCCGATGGTGGTCCAGCCCGTAGGCGCGGCGACTGAAGACCAGGTGTTTGTAGCCGGGTTGTACATTGCGCCCTTGGTAGTCCAGTCTGCTGCTCCGTTGTTGTACTCCCCTCCCATGATGATTACCTTGCCGTTCGGGAGGACAGCCGAAGCAAAATACAGTGGGTTATAGCCGCTGGGCAGAGTCCCCGCGTTAGTCCACGTTCCATTGATGTAGCTGCCGGTGTTATCCGGGATCAGGCGATACCAGTTGTCAGCGTGACTTTCGAAGAAAAAGCTATTCACCAAAACGGACCCATCCGTGAGCAATACCATGTGGGCCACATTCGAAGGAGCGGGATTGGTCACGGCCGTCCACGTTCCTGCGGTGAATGGTTCCTGGGAGCTGGCGATACCCGACCACGCCAGTAGAGTCAGTAGCGCGATTGCGAGCGTACGGAAAGCCTTCATTGTTTCCTCTCTTTTCTTGTCTTGTGTATCGAGTGAATCTAGCGCGGTGTTTCCACAGTAACGCCGCAGAGGGAAGTTCTGTGCTTTAAGGTTCTTCTCGGAATCTCAAGGCCGCCGGATTATAACGCGCTTTGGACGAATTCCAATCCACTTGTCGGGGAATTTTACAATTATTTTTTGCAAAGACTCAGAACATGAAATGGTTTGCAAGATCTTGCATACCATCGGGCGGTGGCTCAGAGATGTGAATACTAACTTTCGTCCGGAGATTAAATTCTCTGCTGGCGAAATGGAAAGTACTCTTGCGCAACTGCGGCGGCATCGGAGTTGCGGGAGGTTTTCCCTGAGCCTTTTTCGACTTGCGAAGCTGGACGGCGGAAATGTCCACCGTCCAGAAACGGCTCCGGCATCTAGAAGCTCAAGCGAGCCTGCAACTCAAGCACACGTCCCGCCAGTCCAGAAAGAGCGGTACCAAATAAAGGATTGGCAACAGGAACTCCGCTCCCGTTGTTGAAAGAACTCACAAGGGTTGAGTTACTTCCAAAAGTAAACGGCGCAAGATTCAGCTTGTTGAAGGCATTGTATGCAGTCATGCGTAGCTGGAGACTGGCGCCCTCCCCGACGAACTTCATGGTCGGCAATCCGAACGTCTTGGCGATGGTGAGATCGATGTCCTGATATCGCGGGCCGCGGAAGGTGTTGCGTCCGATCCCAGGAAAGTCAGGAGCTGTTCCTGAAGTCTGCAGCGTGAAATATGGGTTTTGCCCGCTGGCAGCGGCGGCAGGAGCGGCCAGCGGGAAGTTTCCCGCCGTAGGCGGCAGGAATGCCGACGTATCGTGATTGTCCCCAGCGTTACCGTTATAAGCAATCGGCCTGATGGGGCAGAGGTTCGTCGCTCCGATCACCGGGCAGATGTTGCTGGCCACAGGAGTCCAGGGAAAACCCGAGTGGAATTGATAAATTCCGTTCAGCTGCCATCCGCCAACCACTTTACCCAGGAAGTCTTTCCGGGTGCGGAAGATGGGCAAATCCCAGACGGCGTAGGCGCGGAAATTGTGCGTGGCATCGTAGTCCGAGGGACCGCGCTCGGTGGCATCGTCAATCGGGTAAGTTTGGTTTGTAGTGGAGCCGGGGCCTTCCGCCGATAACTGGTCGAACGACTTGCTCCAGGTATACAAAACGTTGGCCGAGACTCCGTGGCGGAAGCGATGTTCCAACTGCGTGTTGAGGGCGTTGAAATTTGAGTTGGTGTCAGGCGTGAAGGAGTAGACCTGGCTGACTCCCGGGTTTCCCGGGGGCGGATAAAACTCAGCCAAGTTCTTAATGCGAGTCAAATGGTGCCCGGCGCTTCCCTGATAGCCCAGGGTGAAGACCCAATCCGTCGCGAGACTGTTCTGCATTTGGAACGAATACAGATAGGTGTAAGGAGTGGGCATGTACGTTGGGTTGGCGTAAATATTTGGAGCGCTTTGGCCCGGCAGAATGGTGGGAAGGCCGTTGGAGGCCAGCGGCGTGATCAAAACAGGATTCGCCGGATAGCTGAGAGGGTTGTTGCTGGTGCCCAGGTTAAATGCAATCTGACCGTGCACAAAGGGTGAGCCAAATTCGTTGGCGTCGGTTCCGCAGCAGATTCCGTAGTTCGCCACAAACGGAGGATTGTTGCGAGTGTTGTCGAATACGTTATCGTCGAAGCGGTCGTAAGCCATTCCGAATCCGCCACGAAAAACGACCTTATTGTCATACAGCGTCGGACTCCATGCGAAACCCAAGCGTGGAGCGAAATTGTGCCAATTAGAATTCCACTGTTGGCTGGGATTTGTTTCCACGCCGTTGACTAAGCCATTCACTGGATCGTTCGTGGGAACGAAGTTAGTTAGATGTCCCTTGGCTTCGGTAGGCGGAGCGAAATATTCCCAGCGCAGTCCGATGTTCACCGTGAGGTTAGGACGAAGCTTCCAGTCGTTCTGTATAAATGCACCGTAAATCGAGGAGCGATAATACTGTCCGCGCGTGGTAGGTGCGGCGCCAGTGAGCGGATTCACTTCAATCTGTTCAAAGATAGGAGTTCCGTTGGCGAAGTTCCACAGGCCGTTGAAGACCTGATCGGGACGAGCGCCGCCGATGAGCGCGTCGTTGTCTTGCTCGTGCGTGTACTCAAAACCAAACTTCAGAGCCTTGGTGCCGCTGACTTTGGAAAGCACATCGCGAAATGCATAAGTGTTTTGGGCCAGGATGCCGGGGGACGTGTCTCCCTGAGCCGCTCCGTACCGAATGCGCTGGGCACCGGACAAGGGCAATCCCTGAATCTCGATCCGGGGGATGGCAAAGTTCACCTGAGGATTGGAAGTGATGCCGTTGTAGCCGTAGCGCGTGAAATTCAGGCGTGCTTCATTGAGCATGGTCGAGTTGATGGTTCGTACCCAGGAAAGAAATCCGCTGGGACTAAAGGTTTTTGTGCCGAAGTCGGCGCTGGGCCGCCCTTGCGCCGATGCGTCGGCGGCGATCGTGGTGTAGTAGGTCAGGAACGTGTTGGCGGAAAACAGATTCTTGCCGGCGTTGTAGTCCACTCGAATGTTGTACTGATTGCCCGTGGTTGTTGCCGGTAGAGCGATCTGCGCGAATAGCAGATCCGGTACGCCATCGAGCCCGCCTCCAGCGAATTGTGCGGGGCTTGAAGACGTGAAGCTGGGATTGTAGGTGCCGTACGCAGCGTAGGGAGAGCCGATATCGATGCCCCCGGAAACCACTGCGCAAGGCTCGGCCGCTTGAACCCAGAGAGTGCAATCCGCGGGCAGGATCTTCGCAATGCGCGGCGCGAGACCGCTTTCTTGAAGAATTGTCGCCACTGGTGTTCCGGGGCGGTCCCCGAGAATTTGGGCGTCAAGCTGTGGCGTTTCTACCCAATTGTTTTCAAAGGTCGTGTTGGTGGCTCGCAGTCCTTCATAGTTGAAGAAGAAAAAAAGTTTGTTCTTGATGACCGGTCCGCCAATCGTGCCCGCGAACTGCCGGTAGGCATCGTCATCTCGTACTGTTGGCGTAAAACCTACACCCGTTTCGTAGCCGCCGAATTTATTGAAGGCGTTAAAATTCGGATCGTGGTAGAGGAATACTCCGCCGCCGTGGAACGCATTGGTTCCACTCTTGGTGACGGTCTTTATGTGGGCGCCAGAGCTGCGACCGTCCGAAGCATCGTAGTCGTTGGAGAGAACCGTGATCTCCTGAACTGATTCGATACTGGGAGTAATAACGGCCGCGCCGCCCCACTGCAAACTATTCACGCTCACGCCATCCACCAGATAATCGTTCGATGTAACGCGCATTCCGTTTGCGCTGATGGGTTGCTGGTTCTCGACCTGGAAGATCGCAGTGTTCGATCCACCGGGCCCGGCCGAGCCGCCGTTGCCGCCGGCACCGTTGGGGAATCCAGCGGATTGACCGTTGCCCATGCGCGCGCCGTCGCCTATGACTCCCGGAGCCAGGCGAAGCAGTTCGTAAGGATCGCGATCGATTTCCGGCAGATTCTGGACTTCGACGGTGGACAACGTTCCCTGAACAGTAGCGTTCTCGGTTTCGAGCGCCGGCGGGGCGCCGGTGACGATCACGGTCTCACTGGCAGAACCGTTTTCCATAACAACGTTGGCGGCGCTGGCAGCCTCTGATCCCACCAGCACATCGGATCGAGAACTCTTCTTAAAGCTGGCGGCGTCGACTTCCACTTTGTAGCTACCCGGCGGAAGCTCAGATATCCGATAAAAACCCGATGGACCGGTGACGGCCTGATGCATTACGCCAGTAGCCTGCTCGGTAAGCGTGACGGTTGCGCCGGAGATCACGGCCCCGCTTTTGTCGGTCACTGTGCCCTCAAGGCTTGCCCCATATTGAGCCCGTGCAGTTGACGACATAAACATGAGAATCGTAAAGATAAAGGCGAAGATCGAGAACAGGCGGGAACCAAGTGCGATGCGAGTCATAAAATTACCTCCAAAAAGCATGAATCGACGAACTCAAACGCTGTGAAAGTGTGATCAGAGGAGTGAGTTGGGAGTGAGTTGATGGAGCGCCCTTCGGCAAGGCATGTTTCGAAGCTGCTGACTGCGGGCATGAGGAATCGTTGATCGGGACCCTCTATAGCGGACCGATCTGCCATTTCTGTTCCACAATTGCACAAGAACTCAAGGACCGGTGCGGTCCTGTTGCGGTAAGCTCTGATGTAAAGATCTTGCTTTAGGTTGGTTTCAAAGAACTGCAACTGGTAGCCAGTGAGGTAACAAAAAGGTGGCCTGCTCTGGGCCCTTACTTCTCGGCGCGCGAGTTGTCTTTGTCCGCGACGAATCCCACCTTTGTCAGCATCGGCTGAATCTCCGGGTTCGACATGAACAGTCTCCAAATCAAACCGGTGCGATAGTTTTCCACCATTACAACGATCGGGGCCTGATCGAGTCCCATGTAGACCGGAGAAAACCAATTCCGGCTTAGATTGAAAGCGTCATGCGGGCCGTAGACACCCCACAACCGGTCGCCGAGATCCCGATAAAAAAACTTCAGGGCAGCCATGGATGCCTCGGGAGTGTAGGGAAAGGAAGATAGCGCACCCGTGGGAGTGATCGTGCCATTGTCAGTGGCGCGGTCAGGAGCATGGACGGAGTAGCCTAATTGATCGTCGCTTGCGGTCAGTCCCCAATCGTTCGGACCATAGCCTTGGAAGTGACCGGGATTCAACTCGCAGTAGGCTTGATCGATGAGAGCGAAGTTGCGGTTGTTCTCAAAATAGTCAGCGTAGCGATCCCGAATCCCGCGTGGATCGAAACCCAGAAACGAATATTGAGTGAAGAATAGTGGACCGCCGGTTCCCACTCCCACATCGAGCTTAATCCCGTAGTAAGTGTGCCCGTTCAGATAACGGTCACCGTCCGTTGAGCCCGACCATCCGCTGCGATAGGCGATTGCAGCCTCGGACTGCCCCGCCCATCCCGAGTAATACAGGTCGGCTGGAACCCCATGCGTGGGCGATGCAATGGCCAGCAGATACGTGATCATGGTCTCGTTGAATCCAGTCAGGCGGTGATCGATGAACCAGGACCACTGTGGGGACCAGTGCCACAGCAAGGCGTCATTTTTTGGAGTACGGCGGTACCAATCCCACTCAACGGCTTCCCAGAGGTTGGTAATCCTCTGGTAAACACCCCGCTCCGCCTCGCTGTCTCCTTTAAAGTACTGGCGGGCAGCCAATAGACCTTGCATGAGAAAGGAAGTCTCCACCAGATCGCCGCCGTTATCGAACATGCCAAATACCAACATGCTCTGCGCTGTGTTGCCATTCAAGAAATGCGACCAGGCGCCATGGTAGCGAGGAACCTTCTCGAGGAAATCCAAAATTTGTGTGACCCGCTCGATGCCTTGCTCGCGCGTGATAAATCCACGGTCCACTCCTACGATGAGCGCCATGACACCGAATCCAGTGGCCCCGGTCGGCACGATGCGTTCATCTCCAGGAATATTTTCCAGCGTCGCTCCCGCGACTGGGTGAGCTCCCTCCCAGTAGTAACGGAAGCAGGCTTCCTGCAACATGGTTAGTAGCTCATCGTCAGACAGCTCTTTAGTTGCCGCGGTCGCCACTGCTGAAAACGCCGATTGCCGGTAAGACCGGTCCACTGCTTTCACCCGGTAACTCGCCTTCACTCCAGAACTCCCCACGAAGTCTGTGTAGCGGTTGATGTCCGCACTCTGAATACCGATGGGCTGAAACTTGTGTCCGCCTACCGAGCGATAGACGGCGTAACTCTGCAGATCGCTGTCCTTGACCGGATCCCAACTGATATCGATGTGGCGATCGTAACCCTTGGCGTGGACATTATTAGGCTCGCGAGGTGCAGCTCTCACCTCGGGCGCAACCGGCGAAGCCGCGCTTCGGTCGTCGATCTTAACTTCGTCGATGATTAATGTGTGCGGGGCATCGTCCGCGGCGCTCTGACTAAAGTACAGGCTGTGCAGTTCCCGTGGCCGAAAGGGATGGACGGAGGCGGTCTCAAACTCGCTGAGCGGCAGCCTGACCTGGAACCAGCGCTTTGCGGGAACATCCCCGTCGATACCGTTGAGCTTTACCGGAACGGTAAAACCATGCTCTTCGTCTTCCAATTGTATGTATGGCAAATCGGCGGCAGGAATTGGTTCCGGAGAGTAGCACCAGATATAGAGAGTATCGCCTCGGAAATCCGTCGGACGGTTGCGCATGCTGACCACGCGCAGCTCGGTCTCCCAGCTTCCGCCCTCCACCGAGCGCCACTGCAAGCGAAGGGCGTTCGGCGGCGTGAAGAAATTTTTCTTTTCGACGGGAAGCGCTCCCGACAGCAACTCGATCGTGCTGGGAAACACCGCCCTGCCGCTGCTGTAATAGTAGTAGTCGGGCGTAATGCTGTTATCGAACACCACGTGGTTGTAATAGTCCGTGGGCGCGGCCGCACCGCAAGGAATGACATTCAGGGCGAAAACACACAAAAAGCAGAAAGACCAGCGCACCCGCACACTCCCGCTCTTGGCAGATGGAGAGAGTTTTATTGCACTCAAGCCCAAAGTTTAGCACAGGAAAATAAAGGAGCGAGTAAAGGAGAAGAACTGGAGTGCTGACGATTGGTGTGTCTCCCGAATGATACATTCGAAGGCTGGGCTCTGCCCATGATGATTGCAACGCTGGTGTTCGGTTCGAGGACTTGGCCCATTGACAACTAGAAGCCCCACATCAATCTATTCAATTTCAACGCGAGCCCCGGAGTTCGCGAAGGCGTACGTTGCCGGCGTGCTGCTCTTATTCTCGGTTGTCTATGTGGGCTCACTATTTTCTCCCGGACTGCAGGACGATGCGGATTCAACCCATGCTGAGGCCGCGCGTGAGATGTCTGTTACGCACGACCACGTAACTCTAAAGGTGAACGGCAACCGTTATCTGGAGAAGGCTCCCCTGATGTACTGGGCAGTATCGTTGAGCTATCTCTGCTTCGGGGTGAATGAGTTCAGCGCGCACCTCCCGGTTGCTATCTCGATGTTGCTGCTGGTGCTTCTGGCCATGCGCTGGGGACGTCGAGCATTCGGCGACCGCACCGCTATCTATGCGGGACTGTTCGTTTCCACGGCGGCCGGATGTTATCTTTTCACTCGCGTTCTGATTCCGGAATCCATTCTTAGCCTATTCATCGCCGCGTCGTTCTATTTCTTCGTCACCGCTCTGGAGGACGGCGGTGCGGCCTGCTGGTATGCCGGGTACGCATGCATGGCTTTGGCCGTGCTGACCAAGGGCCTGCTCGCCATCGCCGTCGTTGGCCTTGCCCTTTTGCTCTATATTGCATTCAGCGGCGAGTGGCGCCGCTGGCGGGAGTTCCGCCTGTTCACTGGCACTCTATTATTTCTCGCGATCGCTGCGCCGTGGCACGTGCTCGCGGGCATTCGCAATCCGCACTTCTTCTGGTTCTACTTCGTGAACGAACATTTCATGCGCTTCCTGGGCAAGCGCATTCCGAAGGACTACAACAAGCAGACTGATTCTCTCTACTGGGCGCTGCATTTGGTATGGCTTTTTCCCTGGAGTCTGTACCTGCCAATAGCGCTGCGCCGTCCTATTCGCGAGTGGATGGCTCGCAGGAGACCTGGTTTACCGAAGGTGCCGAGAGCACCCCTGAACTTCCGCTCGCGAACTGAATTGCTCTGCCTGGTCTGGGCCGGAGTCACGCTTGTCTTCTTCTCCTTCTCCACCAACCAGGAGTACTACACTTTCCCAGCCTATTTTCCGATTCTGCTGCTAATTGCGGCGCAACTGGCGAGGGAAGAAGAGTCCGGTTCGCGCCGCTGGCTACTGTGGAGTTCGGGGGCGCTTGCGGTGATTTGCATGGTGATCTCCCTCGTGCTGGCTGCCGGACTGTGGAACTCGCGCCACGTGCCGTTTGTGCCTGACATCGGCACGGTGCTCGCCAAACCAGACTTGCAAGCGGAAACGCTTTCGATGGGGCACATGCTCGATCTGACGGGCGAATCGTTTGCCGCACTCCGGCTTCCCGCCACCCTCGCGGCAGTGATCCTACTGACGGGGCCAGCCCTCGCTCTCTGGCTGCGCCGCCGCGGAGCCCAGGTGGCTGCAACTTGGACAACGGCTGCCTCAATGGCTGTCTTTCTGATCGCGGCGCACATTGCACTGGTGCGTTTCGATCCTTTCCTGGGATCACGCATCATGGCGCAGCAAATCGCGCCGGAACTTCGTCCGACAGACCGCGTGATGATTTACGGTGACCAGTCATTCGGGTCGTCGCTGCTCTTCTACTTGCGGCGGCCGATTGAGCTGGTGAATGGCAATACCACTTCCATGTGGTGGGGATCAACCTATCCGGATGCGCCGCATATCTTTCTGGACGATCAGGATCTCAGGCAGACTTGGAATTCTCCGGAGCGAGTTTTTCTTTTTGTGCCGCAACACGAACGTGCCAAGGTGGAAGCTCTCCTGCCAGCACCGCTGCACATTGCCAGCGAAGCTTCAGGAAAGGTGATCTTTGCGAACCACCCCTAGCGGCGGGAGACCACAGGAATCCCCTGCTTCGCCGTGGGCAGAGAGAAACCGGACTTCACCGCGTCCCGGCGAAACATCTGCACAGTCTCCTGCGAGAACTCGTGCAGATCTTTGCCCACCAGCGGCAGCTTCTTGAGGATGTCAGTGGTAGCCGTAATCACATGGCAGCCGATTTCATCGGCCTGGAAAACGTTGAGCAGCTCCCGCGGACTCGCCCAGATCAATTGAGCGTTGGCCTCATTCACCATTGACACTGCTTCGCGCATCAGCGGGACCGGATCGCGGCCAGTGTCCGCGATCCGGCCAGCAAACACCGAAACATACGCGGGCGTATTACCGCGCAGCGCGCCGCAGACTTCACGCACCTGCTCGAGAGTGAGCAGCGCAGTCACATTCAACTTGATTCCGTCGGATGAAAGGGAGTGCACAAGATCATAGGTCGGCGCTCCGTTCGTATTCATCACAGGAATTTTTACAAACACATTCCTACCCCAGGCTGCGATATGTCGTGCCTGTTCTTCCATCTCCGGCTCGTCATCGGCGAATACCTCGAACGAGATCGGACGGTCTTGAATGGTTGTCAGCAGATCCAGCGCGAACCCCTGATAGTCAGTAATTCCGATGGCTCGCATCAGCGTGGGATTCGTAGTAAAGCCTTTAATGTAAGGCTGGCGGTAGAGCTCCAGCATGCTGGGCTTATCAGCCCCGTCTGCGAAAATCTGCACACGCAGGTCGGACACAGACTTCATGCTAAATGCACCCCTCTAGGCGTGGAACGGATAATCCAGTCAGCCGCTTCGCGGAGGGACCCGACTCGCAGGTCGGGCTCACGGTCTGGAGGTCTCTCCGAATAGCCGTAATCAATAAGAATAGTTTTACATCCAGCATTATAGCCTGCGTCAATGTCGCGCCATCGGTCGCCCACCATGAAGCTGGCCGTCAAATCGATGTTGTGTTTTCGCGCCGCCTCGAGAAGCATCCCGGGGATTGGCTTGCGGCAGTCACAGTTGTCCAGATCGGTGTGGCAGCACACGAGGATGTCATCGAGAGGAAGGCTCGCAAGTAGTGACTCGTGCATCGCGTCCAAGGTCTGGCGGGACTGTTTGCCGCGGCCAACGTCCGGCTGGTTCGTAACCACCACCAGTTTGTATCCCGCCTTCTTGAGTTCGTGCAAAGCCTCAGGAACGTCGGGGAGCACCTCCAACTCCTGTGGCGTTGGAGGCGGGAACGGCTTGCCATCGCGAACAAAGGCGCGGTTGATTACGCCGTCGCGATCCAGGAAAACTGCTCGCCTCGGGCCAGTGGGCGTCATCGATTCCCATTTCGTCGCTTGCATCTTAACCGCTGGATGCGAAACCAGCAGATGCCAAACCACAGCCTGAAAGGCTTCCGTATGCGGAGTAGTGTGTGCAGGATTTACTGTTGGAATCAGTACGCAAGCGTCGGCAACCGCAGCCGTGTATCCGCCGTCTCGACCTACCACGCCGATAATCTTTGTGCCCACCGACTTCGCAAACCGCAGCGCGGCAACCAGATTCGGACTGACGTTCTGTTCAATGTTTCCACCACCAACCGAGAAAACCATTAGCAAATCGTTGGCCTGAAGCCGGCTGACGCGCAACCAACCGTCGAAGATCGAACTCCAGCCTTCATCATTGGCGCGCGCCGTCAGTTCAGAAACATTATCGGTGGGCGCATACGCCTCAATGCCCGCGATCTTGCGGAAGTCGTTGACGGCGTGCGATGCGTTGGCGGCGCTTCCGCCCACCCCGAGAATAAATAGCCGTCCGCCTGCGGTTCGAGTGCTGGCCAGCAAGCCCGCGGCTTTTTCAATGCTCGCCACATCCAGCTTCGCGATAATCTCGGTTGCCTCGGCGAGAAAATCCTCGACGAAGCTGCGGTCGCTCATTTCCGCGCATCTCCTCGTTGGCTCAGGAACGTCTTCGTCTCTTCAAGTCCAGCTCGTGAACCTATTTCATAAAAGCGTTCGTACACTTCTACCGCGGTTACCTCACCCGCATCGAGAAGCTCGGCGTAAACATCTGCCAAGTCGGCCGCGCGGCTGCGGGCAAACGCTTCCGCCTTGAAAACACCTAGCCCATAGTCGATATAGCGCATGCGCGAATTGCGATTCTTTTTGCTGTACGCCAGGATACGGCCGTCTAAGAGTTCTACGTTGCTGGCATCCCACTGTCCATCATTCCGGAAAACTGTCATCAGTCCCAACTTGCGGCACCGGAAGAACTCGCGCTCAACCGCAGCATAGTCGCAGAGCAGGTAAGAATCTCCATACATCACAAAAAAGCTCTCCCCAAGTTTGGGAAGGGCCATCCGGATAGCTCCAGCCGTGCCCTTAAGGCTCGCGCCATCGAAGGAATACTCGATCCTCATTCCAAGAGCCCTGCCATCGCCGATAGCCCGCTCGATTTGCTCGCCCAGGTAGCCAACGCACAGTATTACACGTTCAATCCCGCTTCTTTGCAGCAGCCGCAACTGATGTGCGACAAAGGGATTGCCATCAATCGGGATCAGTGACTTTGGAACCGTTTCTGTCAGCGGGCCCAGGCGTGTCGCCAAACCGCCGGCAAGTATGGCCACAGGTAGCATGGGTTTCCTAGGAATGCGCCAGAACGGAAGTCCCGCTAAAGTCGAACTGCAAACGAACCTCGCGGAGGCCAGCCTTGCGCATGGCAGAACGGAGACGAGTTTTGTCCTCGGTATAGAGCATCAGAAAACCACCACCACCCGCACCAATCAGCTTGCCACCAAGGGCACCATGGGAGCGGGCCAACTCGTACATCTCGTCAATAAAGTCGCTACTCATTCCAGGAGAGCGTTTCTTTTTGTGCTCCCAATGTAAGTGCATCAGTTCGGCAAACTTTCGCAGATCACCGGTCAGCAGCGCATCCCGGCTTTCGTGCCCGAGTTGCTTGGTAAGGTGCAGGTTTTCCAGCATGTCGGTGGCGTTGTCGCGAGTTCGTGCGTCTTGATCGCGCAGAACTTCCGCCGCTGAGCGTGATGCTCCAGTGAAAAATAGCAGCAAGCTGTCCTCGAGATTCGCCAACGCCTCAGGGGCCATCTTCAAAGGTTCCGCAATAACCCGGTCGTCCGCCAAAAATTCGAAACACGTGATGCCGCCGAATGCAGCAATGTACTGATCCTGCTTGCCCACGGGCTCTTTCAATAACTCGATCTCGATGTGGCAAGCTTGCTCGGCTAACTCTTGAGGCGGTACGAAGTTTCGTTTCATCGTGTGAAGGGCGCGCAGCAGGGCCGTGGTGAAACTGCCCGATGAGCCAAGCCCCGTGCCCGCCGGAATGTCCGAAAGACTGACGATCTCAAGGTACGGCCCCATGATGCCTGTCAACCGAAGCGCTTCCCGGATAATGGGATGCTGAATTTCTTCCCACCGCTCCACGTCTTCCAACTTCGAGTACTTCAGGATGATCCGTGGACGGAAGGCTTCGTTAATGGTGATGTAAACGTACCGATTGATGGCTGCGGATAACACGAACCCACCGTACTTGCGGTAATACGAGGGAAGATCGGTTCCGCCTCCCCCCAGCGAAATTCGCAACGGACTTCTTGTGATGATCAAATCTGGGGCTCTCCAGAAGCCGGTAAGTATAGCGCGCCCGGAGCCCTGATCTTCATATCGCGGCTTTCACCGGGGAAGACGCTGAACTCACGAACTTGATCGTTGCCAAAATCGCTTCCTGAATAGTCAATCGCGGCCGCCAACCGAGGGCGCGGATCCTCGAACAGTCAAGCAGGATAAACGGACTGTCCCCGATCCAACCCCGCTCCCCGCCTGAATATGTCAGTTTCGGATGCACGCCGAGGTAGTCACAGATCCAGCCGATAGAGTCGTTGACCTCGCAGTACTCATCGGTGCCTAGATTGAAGATGTTAACCTTGCCGT
>Ga0210389_10000248_pt1 | contig 55051 bp, 57 predicted proteins | sample IncBWH28OmetaG_FD_160127 | JGI IMG/M metagenome (GOLD analysis project Ga0210389, IMG submission 160127) | Forest soil microbial communities from Barre Woods Harvard Forest LTER site, Petersham, Massachusetts, United States - Inc-BW-H-28-O ... | reverse complement strand
GTCGCTGAAATCCTGAAAGCCAATCCTCGCACTCGAGAGTGTATCGAGAAAGGCGAACGCGACGGCAAGACTCTGCTCGATGCCATGAAAGCCGGAGCCACCGAAGGCATGCAACACTTCGATGGCGAAATCGCCCAATTGGTGCGCGACCGCGTAGTCGACCTCGAAACCGGCCTTTCCTTTGCCAGCAACCCCACCGTGCTGGGCCAGGAATTAGTTCGATAGCCGAGGCTTTTTCGAGCCGGGGCTGGGCTTGCTATACCCAATCTTGAACTCTCACCGCATGGTTCCACTATTATCTTTGAATGGCAGCGCCACCGACTCAATCCCTCGTGCTTAGCTTCGAGGATGCACGCCGCGTCACCGAAGACCATGCATCGCGCCTGTCCCCCGGCGCTCACGAAACCGTAAAACTGCTGCAATCCGCCGGAAGAATCCTCGCCGAGCCCATCGCCGCCGATCGTGATATTCCTCCCTTCCCTCGATCCACGCGCGATGGCTATGCCGTGCGCGCCGCCGACGTGGCCAAGCTTCCGGCCACGCTGAAAGTAATTGGAGAGATTAAAGCAGGACCGAGGCCGGGAAATGTCCCGCCCACACTGAACCGTGACGAAACTTTTTCTATCATGACCGGCGCTCCGGTGCCGCAAGGCGCGGACGCCGTAGTCATGATCGAGTACACATCTCTACAGGACGGCCGCGTGGAAATTGCGAGAGCAGTTTCGCCCGGCGAAAACATCGTCGCCCAGGGAGCCGAAGCCAAACGCTCCAGCCTCGTCCTCGATCGGGGCACGCGCCTCAATGAGGCCGCCATTGCGCTCGCCGCGTCCGTAGGCAAGTCGCGGCTGCAAGTGTTCGTTCGTCCCCGCGTCACCGTTCTTAGCACCGGGGACGAGATCGTCGACGTCGGCGCTGAGATCAGCCCCTCGCAGATTCGCAACTCGAACAGCTATTCACTCGCGGTGCAAATCCAGCAGGCCGGAGGCGAAGCCGTGATCCTCCCGGTCGCGCCGGACGAACCCCATCGCCTCCGCGAGTTGATCGACCAAGGCTTGCGAACCGATTTGCTTCTGATGACCGGCGGCGTTTCCATGGGACGCTATGATCTGGTCGAACAAGTCCTGGCCGGGATGCACGCCGAATTCTTTTTCACCGGAGCAAAAATTCAACCAGGCCGCCCCGTAGTCTTCGGCCGCGTCTCGGGCGGCGCGGGCGCTCCTTCGACAAGCTCAGGGCAGGTTCCCACCTGCGAGACTTTCGCTCCACTCCCGCACAAGTATTTCTTCGGCCTCCCTGGCAACCCGGTCTCGACTATGGTGACGTTCGAACTTTTCGCACGCCCCATGATCGAGGCCTTGGCTGGAATGTCCCCCCGCCCTCTTATGTTCCTCCACGCGCGGCTGAAATCCGAAATCCGCATCAAGCCGGGACTCAAGCGATTCCTTCCTGCGATCCTCTCCGGCGAGTATGAGGACACGCAAGCCGAGCTGGTTCCCTGGCAAGGATCCGGCGATATCGCTGCCAGAACACGATCGAACTGCCTCATCGTAGTCCCACCCGATCGCGAGCATATCCTCGCAGGAGAGTGGGTGGCAGTCATGCCGCTGCGGTAGGGGCGCAGATTGCTGGGTGTTCCTCGAGTTCAACTACTCCGTCCTGTACCGCGTGTAAGATAGAGATTCCGCATGGCGCAGAAACTTTCTCACTACGACGATTCCGGCCGCGCGCGCATGGTCGATGTCTCCGGCAAATCCGCCACCAAACGCGAGGCCGAGGCCAGCGCCTTCGTCCTCATCAAACCGGAAGTTCTGAGAGCTTTGCCGCAAAATCCCAAAGGCGATCCGCTGGAGGTCGCACGCATCGCCGGAATCATGGCCGCCAAACGCACCTCCGATCTCATCCCCATGTGCCACCCTCTTCCGCTCTCGCTCGTTGATGTCACAATGACGCTGTGCGACAATGGCGTCGCCATCGCCACCAAAGTCGTCACCACCGCGGAAACCGGAGTCGAGATGGAAGCTCTCGTCGCAGCCACCATCTCCGCCCTGACCCTTTATGACATGACCAAGGGGCTCGATAAGGGGATTGAGATTCGCGAGATTGTCTTGCAACGCAAAAGCGGCGGTAAGAGCGGTGAATACAAGCGAGCCAAGAAGAATAATGGCCAATGACGTCAAGCTGCTTTTGGTCGACGACAACCCGATGGTCCTCGGGATGCTGCAGCATGCGCTCGCTCCCTTCGCGCGAGTGGTCACGGCGGGCGATTCAGCGGACGCCCTGCTGAAGGCCGTCGACGATCCCCCAGAATTATTAGTCTGTGATTATCGGATGCCAGGGATGGATGGAAAACAATTGGTGGAGAAGCTGAAGAGCCGTCCGGCGACCGCGAATTTTTCCGCGATCTTAATGGCGAGCCGGGCGGACATTGATGAGCGTCTGTCTCCGCAGGATGCCGCCGACGATTATCTGGCGAAACCTTTTTTCCTGAAAGAAGCTACGCGCCGCATTAAGCGCACCGTGGACCGCATCGCTTTGGAAAAGATGGCGAAGACCGCGCCCTCCGACGGCGTGGTTCGCGGAAATCTTTCGCAGATGAATGTGATCGATCTCATGCAGTCACTCGAGATGGGCCGCAAGAGCTGCCAGCTCAAACTGAATAACGAAGGCGAAAAATGCGAAGTCTTTTTTGTTGAGGGACAGGTGAAGCACGCAACCTACGGATCGCTGCTCGGCGATCAGGCTGTCTTCAAGGTTCTGCGCTGGACGGGCGGCAACTTCGAACTCAACTTCGAAGGCAAAACCGATCAGGAAACCACTCAGCTCAACACTCAAGGACTTTTGATGGAAGGCTTGCGCCTGCTCGACGAATCGCAGCGCGACGGCGGCGCCGACGCGGCCAGCGACGGCAACAGCAGCAGTGAAAGCACCCCAATCCCACCGAGTGCCGATACTGCAGGGGTAGCTGGCACACCCGCCGCCAGCGGCAAAACGGAAGAGGAGGACGATGTTCTCCTCGACAACTGATGTGAATGCTCCCGCAAGCTTTTCGGCGGCGGTGATCACGGTGAGCGATTCCTGCGCGCGCGGACAGCGCGTGGACGCTTCCGGTCCGGCGGTTGCCGCGCTCCTGGAAAAATCCGGATTTCGCGTGGTGGCAAAGCAAGTCGTCCAGGACGATTCCATGCAGATTCAGAACGCATTGGTCCACCTGGCGCTCGAAGCGCGCTTCATCGTAACCACGGGCGGGACGGGCATTGCCGAGCGCGACGTTACTCCGGAGGCAACAGAGGCGATTTGCGAGCGCGTGATCGACGGAGTGGCCGAGCGCATGCGACGCGAGGGCTACGAGAAGACTCCCTTTGCAGCCTTGAGCCGCGGGGTATGCGGAGTGCGCGGCAAAACTCTGATTCTGAATCTGCCAGGCAGTCCCAGCGGCGCGGTGGAATCGCTGCAAGCCGTGATGGAGTTAGTGCCCCACGCCCTGAATCTATTGGATGGGAAGACGGAACACCCGTAAGCGGCAATATCAACGCGCTTTGGGACATCATGAATTCTTCTTTTGTCCGGGACTGACGCTCAACACTAAATTTCCTTTGAAAACTTTGGGACACATTCTGGCGCGGTATACGGCGTGGATTTTGAGTGTGCTCGCTCCGCTGGGAATTTGGGGGGTGTTCGCGATTGCGTTCGCGGATTCGGCGTTGCTGGGGATGCCGGTGGATGCGATTGTGGCGTTCTATGTTTATCAGGACCACAAGCGGCTGCTGCTTTACGTGCTGATGGCGTCGGCGGGATCGGCGTTGGGGAGTATCCCGCTGTATGTGATTGGCTACGAGGGCGGTGAAAAAGTTTTGCGCAAGCGAATTTCCGAGGAACGATTCTTGCGGATTCATCGCTCATTCGAGCGGCATGAATTTTGGGCATTGATGTTTCCCGGAATGCTGCCGCCGCCGATGCCATTCAAGATTTTTGTGCTGGGCGCGGCGGTATTCGAAATGCGCTTCCGCGATTTTCTGGCAGCCATCTTTGCAGGAAGGTTTGTGCGGTTCCTGACGCTGGCTTTGCTGACACTATGGTTCGGGCCGCAGGTTGTGGGATTGGTGGGGACAGTATTTCGACGGCATATTTATTGGGTGTTGGGGATTGTGGTGATGGGCGTAGCGTTGTGGTTGGTGATCTGGCAGACACAACGCGGGGAATCGAACTCCAGCGCCTAAAGGCGGTTTGCTCTTTGGCTACTTAACGGCGGCGACTTACAGCATCGCTGAAGCGATGCCCTGATACGAATCCTGTGCGGGAATGTCTCTCAAGGCACGCCACGTTTCGACGTCGCTCAACGGGACAGCCGAGGGCTGTCCCCACATGGGTCGATGTTAAGCGGCGGCGATGTGGTCATTGGATTTGTGAAGCAGTCCCGAGAGCGAGTGCAGGAATACGGGCGTTCCGAACATTGCGATGGAGAAGAATAGATCGCTCTCCAGAGTCCCGCGGAAAAATGGAACGCCGGCGGCATAAGACATCATCAGGCCGTGGAAGTTTCTGGGATACATGGACCATGCGGCCCACACCGCAAAATTGCTGATCAGGAAAAACGAAACTGAGCTGGCCAGAGCAGCGCCAATCACGCGAACTGGTCCGGATTTCTCCCTCAAGTTAGTGCCGAGCCAGAGGATTACCGCATACCACGCCCATGTAACCAGATGATCCCAGGAGAAGTCATACGAGTAAATAAATTTGGTGAGGATGACGTCGGTGGCAGCGAGCATCAGCAGAGGGATCCACATCTGGCGGCGTGAACCACGAGCCCCGAAAAATAGGAGCGAAGCAGCGACGGGCGTGAAATGCCAAGCGTGCGGAAGAACATTCAGGGGGCCGGCAAATGGCAGGAAACGAACCGCGATGGCTAGCAGAACGAATAGATAGGGGAGCATAAGCACCTCAGACGAGCAAATATTATTGTGGGCGCGGGGAGGCGGATACGTCAAGAAGATACAGAAACAATCGTCCGCGGTGATGCTTGATGGACCCGAGTTATTTCCGGCTGGGGGGTTCTGGAACTGTAACGCGAGTTGTGCCGGAGCCGTAGACATCTCCGACGACGCGCAGGTTGCGGTCGAGCTGGACGCCGGCACCGAGTGCCCGGCGCGATCCGCCGCGGCTCAGCAGGCTGGGCAACTGGACAAAGCGGAGATCCTGGAAGTTGACGATATAACCGTGCTCTGGCGACTCAAGTGTTTCGGTTTGGGTGATGGGATATTGAGCCCAGTCGAGGTAGACGCGCCCGAGGTAGGAGCGTTTGGCGGCGAGCGTGATGGGGGTTTCTTCGGGCTTGTAAACGATCTGGAATTTGTCTTCTTCCGTAACTCCGGGATTGACTTCGGGGCCGAGAGAATCCACGGGGGCAAGAACGAAGAAGTTGGAAGTCTCGACTACTCCATACCACCGGAATGGATTCGCCAAGTCAGGATAGGCGGAGGCTCGGAGCGGTTCGGCGCCGTTGTAGGTGCGGGCTTCGAGAGCGTTGACGGCGCGGCGGTGCTGGTAGTCGCGCAGGGTCCACAGGAGCGCGACGGCGATGAGGGCGAGGGTGGCGGCGATGCGGCCGCGTGGACCCCGAGCGCGGGCGCCAATTTCGTTGTCGATCAGCGAGAAGAGGGCAGGCACGATCAATCCGAGCAGGAGGCAGGTGAACATGATGGGCTCGAAGATGAAGACGATGTCCCAGGAGTACCACTTTTCGGAGAAGGGCCAGAAGGGGCGGACGCCATAGTTGTTGGTAAAATCGAGGAGGATGTGGCTGAGTCCGGCGAGGCAGGCATAGAGGAAAAGCAATCCCCAGCGCGGCGGAAGATTTGGATCTTTCAACTTGCGGCCGCGAAGACGCCAGACTAGGTAGACGAAGCCGACGACCACCGCGGCGTCGAGGGGAACGCCGAGGAACGAATGCGTGAAGCCGCGATGGTGGGCGAAGCCGAAGGCGGGGCCGCCGATGCGGCTGAGGACATCGAGGTCTGGGGCTTCGGCGGCGAGGGTGAGCGTGAGCGTGGCGAGCGCGGTCTTGCGGTTGAGTCCGGCGCGTCCCAAGCAGGCGCCGGTCAGGAAGTGGGTGACGGGTTCCAATCGGTAAGCAAGGATTCTATGGGGACTGGGAAATAAATGCCAACAATGACGTTCGCTGCATAACGCGTCGGCCCGGGAATTTGTGCCGCACGGGGCGAGGCTGTCAAGTCAACGACATGAATGACGGCGCAAACCGGAAACTGAATCACGAGGAATTTTTCAAGCGGAAAGTATGGTTAGAGCGTTTGCGGCGACGGTGATTTCGGCAGGCAGGGTTCCCAGAAGTTCGCCGTCGGCCTCAACGTAAATTTTGGTTTGCGGCGAGGCAGCCTCTGGGGGTAGGTACTGACATACAACTTTGCTTGTATGCGCCAGATCGATGCCGGGGACCTTCCAGTGACGGCGAAGCATAGAGCGCGTGACATAGGAGAGATAAGCGAGCCGGCTGGCAGTGCGGCAGAGTACAAGGCGAAGGTCATTGCGGTCGAGCGAAGCGCCGGGAGCGAGTTCCTGCAACACTCCGCCGAAATGGCGGATGCGGACCCCGAGAAGTTCTGTGAGATTGGCTCGTTGGGAAGTGTCGGCACCGGTTTCAGTGTATTCAACTTGAAAGCGCGTCATGGCATAAGTCCACCAGAGATGCCATGCCTTGGCGTAATAGGCGGCCATGCCGAGACGGTGTTTGGTTCCGGAGTGAAGTCTGTAAAAGAGATGAGCGTCGACTCCGACTCCGGCGGCGACAATGAAGTGGCGGGTGCCGGGCTTCCCTTCTAAGTCCTGGTAATGAATATGGCCCAGCGCGATGCGCCGGGGCGTAGCCCTCAGACCCGCCCTCACCGCTCCGACGATATTCATGGGCAACCCGAGATCGTGGGCCAGTGCGTTGGCGGTGCCCATGGGAAGCACGGCGAGCGCAACCTGAGTATTCACCAGCACTTGAAGAATGTTGTGGATGGTGCCGTCGCCGCCGCAGGCAAATACGGTGTCACATCCGGCGAGAACGGCCTGGCGTGCCTGATCCTTCGCGTGGGAAGGCGAATGAGTGAGGATTAGATCAGCTTCAACCCTGGCGGCGCGGAGCAGCGCTAGCCCTGACTCCAATTGCGATTGAAGCTTACGACTGCCGCCGGAATCGGGATTGTAGAGCAGTGCTGCTTTGCGCATGGTGGTTTCGAAGATTGAAGATGGATTGTACCTGACGCAATTTTATTCGCGGTTGCAGGTGCGGCAGAGTCTGCCGGCCTCGACGAAAGAAGCACCGGGGTCGCGCTCGACCGGGCGGGCGGAGGGTGGCTTCCGCACACGAGCCCCGGAGCAACCCGCGTAGATATCCTTTGCAAGCAACTTGAGGTTGGAATAAGATGTGCCAGCTTGGGGAAGGCGGAACTCCTGTGGCTCACCTTTGACCGCTTCCCCTCAAAAATCTAAATCGGGAGGATGACCAGATGAAAACTCTGGCGCACTTTCTTATTGGGGCATGTATTTGCCTGGGCGTAGCCGCGGCGCAGGAGCATTCGATGCCCGCGCAAGGCCGACCGGTGACGCTGATTGCTGGCATCGGGGATGCACACCATCCAGTTTCGACGCATAATCCTCAGGCTCAAGAATTCTTCGATCAGGGACTGCGATTTATCTACGACTTTAACCATGACGAGGCAGCGCGTTCGTTTCAACGTGCCGCTAGCCTCGATCCCAAGCTGGCGATGGCGTTCTGGGGCATAGCCGAGGCGGTGGGACCGAACTATAACGATCCGGCCGATCCCAATCGCTATAAGCAGGCGCACGAAGCATCGCAGAAGGCGCTCGATCTGTCGGCGGGTGCCTCACAAAGTGACCAGGCCTACATTCAGGCGATGGCGAAACGCTTTCCGGCGGATTCGAAGTCCGATCTAAGAAAAGCTGCTGAAGATTATCGCGATGCGATGCGGCAGGTGGTCGGCGAATTTCCTGACGATTTAGATGCGGCGACGCTGTTCGCCGAAGCGGGCATGAATTTGCATCCTTGGGGACTCTGGCATACCGATGGCACGCCCGAGGCAGGCACGGATGAAATCGTGGCCACCCTGGAATCGGTGATGAAACGCGATCCCAATCATCTGGGCGCGATCCATTATTACATTCATGCAGTCGAGGCCTCGCCCACTCCCGAGCGCGCGTTGGCTGGGGCGAACAGGCTAGCGGCGCTGGCGCCCGCAGCGGGACACATCGTCCACATGCCGGCGCATGTGTACATTCGCACCGGCGACTATGAGGCGGCGGTGAAAACCAACGAGCAGGCTGCGTCGGTGGATCGCGCTTACATCAAGTCCACCGGGGTGCAGGGAATCTATCCGATGATGTACTACAGCCACAATCTGCACTTCATTGCAATGTGCGCGGCGATGAATGGCAATTACGCGGAGTCCAGAAAAAATGCGGACTTGCTGGTCCAAAATGTTGGCCCGCACGTGAAAGACATGCCGCCGCTGGAAGGCTTCATGACGATTCCGGTGGCGGTGGAGATTCGCTTCCATCACTGGAATGAAATCCTGAAGATGCCTCAGCCCGATGCTGCGATGAAGACAGCGACCGTCTTTTGGCATTTCGGACGCGGACTCGCGCTGGCTGGTATGGGGAAGATTCAGGAGGCGGAGGCGGAGTACAAGATTGTGTCCGACGCCGAGGCGGCTACGCCTCCCGACGTTATTTTTCAGATGCCGATCAACAATAAGGCCAAGGACATTATGAAGATCGCGAAGGATGTTCTGGGTGCGAAGATTGCGGTAGCAAAAAAAGAGAACGGCGCAGCGATCGCAATGTTGACCGAGGCCGTAGCTATCCAGGACACGCTCAAGTATGGCGAACCTCCCGATTGGTTCTTTCCGGTACGGGAATCGCTGGGCGGTGTACTCCTTATGAATGGAGACGCGACCGGAGCGGAAAGAGTATTCCGTGAGGATCTGGACCGCAATTTGCGAAACCCGCGGTCGCTGTGGGGGCTGCATCAAGCGTTGATGCAACAGAAGCGCGGGTACGATGCGGGATTCATTCAAAAAGAGTTTGAGGCGTCGTGGAAGGGCGGAAGTGGGGAGTTGAAAGTCGAAGACTTGGTGTGAGTTTGGATCACGATATTTGCGGGGCAGGCTGATGGCCGGCCCTCTTTATTGCTTCACTCTTGCAATCGAGTAAACCAGGTGCGGGAGGTTCACCCGCGTTACTTCTTTCCATATTTCCATGCCGGTTCTTTCTGCTACGCGCCGCGAAGGCAAGTTTTCTGGACGTATGATCGAGACCAGGCGCTCCGCCGGGAACTTGGCGAATGCGAAGTCGCGGCAGGCGCGCGCGGATTCGGTGGCCAAGCCTTGGTTCCAATGATCGCGGCGGACGTGGTAGCCGATCTCGATCTCGTTTGTAGAGGCCACCTCCTGAACCGTTAAGCCGCAATCTGCGTTCAGTTCGCCGGATGACTTCAGAATCATTGCCCAGAGGCCATGACCGTCCTTTGTGTAGCGGCGCTGGTTGCGGGCGATCCAGTCTTCGACGGCGCTGCGATCAAACGGGGCCGGGTAGAAGCGCATGGTTTGCGGGTCGGAGAGGACCCGAGCCAGGGCGTCTACATCGAGGGCCACAAACTCGCGAAGGATCAAGCGTGGAGTGTCGAGGATTTGCATGGCGTGCTCGCCGCACTGGAGAGCCGAGAGCGTCCCCTGAGCTTCTCGAAAGGCGGCTGCCCCTTCGCGGTTCTTTCCCACTTATAATCTTTTGGCGATGACTGAGGCCAGCAGAGAGTTTGGGAAAAAGATCGAGGCGCTGCGCGAGAAGATTCGGCACCACGAATATTTATATTACGTAGTCGATCAGCCGGAAATCAGCGATGCGGAGTTTGACAAGCTGATGCGGCAGTTGAAGGATTTGGAGGCAGAGCATCCCGAACTGTTGACGGCGGATTCTCCCACGCAACGGGTTGGGGGCAAGCCGCGCGAAGGGTTTGTCAAGGTGCGGCATTCCTCGCCGATGCTGTCGCTCGACAATACTTACAACGAAGAAGAATTGCGCGCCTGGGAGCGCCGCGTGCACGAACTGAGTGGCCGCAGCGACGTGGAATATGTTTGTGAGCTGAAGTTGGATGGAATGTCTTTAGCACTGATTTATGAAGATGGAAAGCTGGTACGCGGAATTACACGCGGCGACGGGACTGTGGGCGAAGATGTGACTTTGAATGTGCGCACCGTGCGCTCGATTCCTCTGTCGATTCCGAAAGAGAAGTTGAAGAAGGCGGGTATACCTACGAATTTCGAGGTGCGGGGCGAGTTGTTGATGCCGACTGCGGCGTTCAAGAAGGTGAATGAAGAACGCCAGCGCAAGGGGCTCGCGACCTTTGCGAATCCGCGGAATTTTACCGCGGGTACGGTGCGGCAGTTAGATGCGAATATCACGGCTGAACGGCGTATGGATTTCTTCCCCTATATCTTGCTCGAGAACGGGCGTACTTACTTCGATAGGCACTCAAAAACGCTTGACGCGCTTGTCGCAGCCGGTTTCAAGGTCAACCAGAATCGCAGGTTGGTCCACAGTATGGAGGAAGTTTGGGCGTTCATCCGCGAGTGGGAAGGCAAGCGCGAATCGCTGCCATATGAGATTGACGGCATCGTAGTGAAGGTGGATCGCACCGGGTTGCAGGATGAACTCGGGTTCACGGGGAAAGCTCCGCGATGGGCGATTGCTTATAAGTACGCGGCCCGGGGTGGGATTACGAAACTGGAAAATGTACGCTGGCAGGTTGGGCGCACGGGCAAGCTTACGCCTGTGGCTGAACTTGCGCCGGTGGCGATCGGGGGAACAACCGTTCGCAATGCTACGTTGCACAACCCGGACGAGATCGAGCGACTGGGTGTGAAGATTGGCGATTGGGTGCGAGTCGAGCGCGGTGGCGACGTGATTCCCAAGGTGGTGGAGGTCGACAAGGAACATCCGCGAGGCGAAAAAACGATCGAGGCGCCGGAGAAGTGTCCGGTATGCGGAACCAAAGTCGTGCGCATGGAAGGCGAAGTCGATTATCGCTGCGTGAATGCGAATTGTCCGGCGAAGCTGCGCGAGACCATCCTGCACTTCGCTTCGCGGGGAGTAATGAACATCGACGGGATGGGCGACGCGCTGGTGAATCAGCTCACGGAGCGCGGGTTGGTGAAGAATGTTGCGGATATTTACAAGCTGAGTAAGGCAGATCTGCTTAGCCTAGAACGCATGGGTGACAAATCGGCGGAAAATATTCTTCGTGAGATCGAAAAATCCAAGACGTTGCCGCTGGAGCGCGTGATTTACGGTCTCGGCATTCGCATGGTGGGAGAGCGTACGGCGCAGTTTCTGGCGGAACATTTCGGATCGATGGAGGCGTTCGAGAAAGCCGGCGTGGAAGAATTGCAGAATGTGAATGAAGTCGGACCGCGGATCGCCGAGAGCATCGTGGAGTTCTTCGGCATTGCGGCGAATCGCAAGCTAGTGGAGCGTTTGCGCGAGGCTGGTCTCACTTTATCCGGCCAGAAGAGGCAGCGAGGGACCACGCTCGAGGGGAAGACATTTGTGCTGACTGGAACTCTAGCACACTTCACGCGCGATGAAGCTAAGAAGAAGATTGAAGATGCGGGCGGGAAAGTTACCGGCTCGGTCAGTAAGAAGACGGATTACGTAGTGGCCGGGACGGACGCCGGATCGAAGCTGGATAAGGCGAAGGATCTGGGGGTGAAAGTCATCGGCGAAGGAGAACTGGATCAGCTTTTGAGTTAAAGATGCAGCCGTAGGGGTTAGTAATTTACGCACCATAAATATCCCGCACTCAATGCGGGATATTCATGGTACGAAAGTGCGAAAGAACGATGGAGAGGCTCTTGCGATCGGACTCGGACTGCAATCAAGAGACTAAGAGCTTGTTCGGATTTCGTAACAAGCCCGCATTTCCCCTTGACACGATTGAGCGCCGAACTACAATCGGCTGAAACTTGGGCCCCTGCAGTCAGATCCGATCAAAAGGGGTGGTCTATGTCAGACGCTCTTCTCCTCCGCAAAACAACTTTCCCAATCATTGGAATTCTGTTTTGTTTGTTGAGTGGCTTGCTGGCCACGGCGCAGACCAATGAATTCCAGCTTCCGTCAGGCTGCAAGTTGCCTTTCGACGCGATTGCAACCAAGCCTGACCCCGTCGTCCAGTGTGGAAATTGCGGCGTGGTCCCGGCCGATCCGAAAGTGGCGCAACCCAAAGCACTGCAGAGCCAGGCCAAGAACGACTTTTGCGCCGACACCTCGGACGTGACAGCGATCGATTTCGCCACCCTGCGCAAAATGCAGGCGAGCTCGAAGGCGAGTGGCTGGGTCATCGTGGACTTGCCGAAGCGTGACATGCTGCAGGGCTTTTTCAAATTGAACGGCAAGAACATCGGAGAGGGGAGCGTAGTACGTTTGAAAGCATGGCTACTGGACGCCCACATCTCCGACTGCCCTTCAGGCGAGAGCGTAAATTGCGAACAGCCGGGATTCATCAGCAACGATCTTCATATTCCGTTGTTGGACCCAACCGTCGCGCAAGGGCGCAGTCAGGATGAGTGTGCCAGTGTGACCGCGGAGATGAGTCCCCATTTTCGCCCCGCGTCTTGGTCCCAATTAGATATGAAAACGCCGGTAAAGAACGTGGTGCGCGTAACCGGACCGCTGTTTTTCGACAATGCGCACAAGCCGTGCGCGGGGCTGACCAAGGCTGCGGGCGATGAAGCTCCATTTCGAAGTTCATTATGGGAAATCCATCCCGTGTATCGGTTAGAGGTCTGCGCTACTACTGATCCTGCCAATTGCGACGTAAATAGCAATGACCCCGCTGTCTGGATTGCTTACGATCAGTGGATCAAGAAGGCCAGCAATCAACAGGCAGTCCAGGCCACAGGAAAGACATCTCGCGACGCAGCGAAGTGTAAGAATCCAGGACCTGCCGCTACTGGGAACAAGCCTCCGGCTCAGTGCCCGAGCAAATAGACCTGTTGCAGACGGAGCAAACGATCCTGCGGACTCGTCACGATTGCTGCCGCATGGCAGCGGTCATTCTTTTCCAGGTCTGTTCCAGGCTTTCGGGAAGAATCCGCGTCTCGCAGACGACCGACACAAAGTTCGCATCGGCGACCCAGCGGGGAAGAACGTGCATGTGGATATGTCCGGCGATGCCGGCGCCGGCCGCTTTGCCGATATTCATACCGAGATTGATGCCGTCGGGGCTGTAGAGACCGCGTAAGACGGACTCCATACGCTGGGAGAGCGCCATCATTTCACTGGCGGCTTCGGGTGGCAGCTTCTGAAGTTCGTCCACGTGGGCGTAGGGGACGATCATGACGTGGCCGGGGGTGTAAGGAAAAGCGTTCAAGATTACGAAACAGTGCTGACCACGATGGACGATCAAGGTTTTCGTGTCGTCGCCAGCCTTCACGGCATCGCAGAAGACGCATCCCGCTGCTTTCTCCGCGGTAGAGACGTAGGCGTAGCGCCAAGGGGTCCAAAGGTAGTCCATTACAAGGCAGGGTAGCAGATGACGGGCTCGCGCGTGTACGGTGGGCTGTCTCTTTTTAACCTGCTATTGAACATCCTTTTGAACGTCCGTCTTCATCGGCTTCCACCACCACTGATGGTGCTTGCACTGGGATTCGAACTGCGGATCGCAGCGGGCATGGAAGGTATTCTCTGCGATCGCAATGCCCAGTCCCGTGCCTATGAACATGTCGGAAGACCAGTGGTCGCGGGCCATGAAGCGGGTGAAGGTCACCGTGAATGCCGCGCCGTAACTCAGGGCCCGGGCCCAAGGCTTGGGATATTCGTCGGCCAGCACCGAGGCCATGGCCCAGGTAAACATGGCATGTCCGCCGGGAAAAGATGTGTTCACAGCGTGGTGCTTGAAAAAGTCGCCGTGGCCGTTGCCCTCGTCGGGACGCTGCCTGCCAGCGATCAACTGCATCGGCGTATAGATGAGGAACGTGTTGACCAGGGTTTCAAGTTCGAGTTCGCCGGTCTCTCTGGCATGGCGGTGCTCGGTCTTAAAGCCGTAAATGTACACTCCCGCCAGCGAGCCGGCCAGTCCAGCGATTGCAATGTCGGAAGTGGCCTGATAAAGGGAGAAGTGTGAGTGCGGGATATTATTTTCAATATGGCGGTCGGCAGCGAGGAGTGCGCCGGTACCGACTAGCACTAGGGCATCCCATTTGAGGTTATGGGGTTCGAATGGAGCGAGGTAGAGGCGCTTTTGGTCGACTGCAATACGCTTGACACTTCGCTTGACGAGCCCTTCCCGGGGTTCGGTGGCAGTAGAAGTATTTGACGCCGCGTCGCGCGCGCCGTCATTCCCGTTTGGGTCGACGGCATCCAACCGGAAGGCGGCTACTCGGAAGTTATGCGCTAGAATGATTTCCCCGGCTTGAGACGCTGGAAGCAATTGTGGACCGGAGGTTGCGTCCTGACCGACAGCGGAGATGGAAAGCAAGGCTCCAGTAATTCCCACTCCGATTGATCGACGAAGGAGCAGAAACGGTATGTTCAAGTTAGAGCTCACTGGGCTTTTTTGACCCCATTATTGCCATTCTTTGATGCAAACCACGAAGAAGGGTAGGTCAGGTTTTTAGAAATTAAGTAGATTAGGAGTCCGGTTTTGAAGGGAAGAAGCAGGTACGCGAGATTTGCGTTTGACACTGTTTGCGAGGCGTTGCTATAGTCGAGGAGTTCCCTTTGGACGCGGGTTTCTGTAAAAACGTCCGGCAGCTGGGATTGTCCAAGCTCACTCGCCAGGGTGAGCCCACCACAACCAAACGACTCACTCCAGCAGTCCGCCAAGCAGGCCCCGCATCTTCCCCGCACCCAGTGCGAGGTTTCAGCAGAGAGGCATGACCTTGTCCGACCACACCACCGCTCACCACTCCGACTCAACCAGCGCCGTTGTAACAGAGACCGAACCAACGGCATCCGAACAAACCTTAACCGAACAACAAATGACTGACCAGAACGCGAACGAGCCGAACATGAGCCGGCAGGGCGAGAGTGAGCCGCAACAGGCTTCAACGCCCTCCGTTGCAGAAGCGGCCCACTCCGTTGCGTCCGATGATAAACACGCCGGCGAAGATTTTGCCTCCGCCCTCGAAAGCTTCACCACGGAGACTGAGGAAGCCGTGGGGGACGATCGAGTGATCAAGGGCACGGTGCTCAAACTGACCTCGACCCACGTAGTCGTGGATGTGGGCGCCAAGTCGGAAGGCATGCTGCCGCTCTCGGAAGTGTTGGATCACGAAGGCAAGCCGAAGGTAAAACCGGGCGACGAAATTGACGTGATGCGCGAGAAGGGCCACACCGAGGAAGGCTACATCAACCTCTCGCACCAGAAGGCCGCGCGTATTCATGCCTGGGACGAAGTGGAAAAGGCGCACAACGAAAAGCGCCCGATTCAGGCGACAGTGATAGAGCGGACCAAGGGTGGCCTCACGGTCGACATTCTGGGAGCCAGAGCTTTTCTGCCGGGCTCACAAGTGGATCTGCGGCCCATCCGCAATCTTGAGGGCATGAAGGGCCAGACGCTTGAAGTCACGGTAATCAAGCTCAACAAGAAGCGTGGCAACATTGTGGTCTCGCGTAAGGAATTGCTGGAAGGCGAGCAGACCGAAAAACGCAGCAAGACCTTGGAACATCTGGAAGAGGGTTCGGTGCTCACGGGAGTGGTGAAGAACCTGACCGAGTACGGAGCTTTCGTGGATCTCGGAGGCCTCGACGGTCTGCTGCACATCACCGATATGTCATGGGGACGGCTCACGCACCCGCGGGATCTGGTGAATGTGGGCGACCAAATTCAGGTGAAGGTGCTGAAGTACGACAAAGACAAGCAGCGCGTATCGCTGGGCTTCAAGCAGTTGACGCCCGATCCTTGGCTCGATGCGGAGCACCGCTATCCGGTGGGCGCGCATGTTTCGGGGCGGGTGATCAGCGTGACCGACTACGGCGCTTTTGTGGAGCTCGAACAGGGTATTGAAGGGCTCGTCCACGTCAGCGAAATGACGTGGTCGAAGCGGATGAAACATCCATCGAAGTTAGTGAACGTCGGCGATCAGGTGGATTGCGTTGTGCTCAACGTAAATCCTACCGAGCGGCGAATATCTCTGGGAATGCGGCAACTGGCGACGAATCCTTGGGATGCGTTGCATGATAAGTATCCCGTGGGCATGACGGTGGAAGGCCGGGTCCGAAACCTGACTGATTTCGGTGCGTTCATCGAAATCGAGGATGGAATTGATGGCCTGGTCCACGTCAGCAACTTGAGCTGGACCAAGCGGGTGAAGCATCCCTCGGAAGTGCTGAAGAAGGGGGACCGCGTAAAGGCGGTGGTGCTGGCGATTGAACCGGATAAGCGTCGATTGTCGCTGGGAGTGAAACAGCTTCAGCCCGATGTATGGGAGACTTTCTTCGAGACCCATCACGTCGGAGACGTGGTTCATGGCAAAGTGCTGCGGGTAGCGGCTTTTGGTGCGTTCGTGGAAATCGCGGAAGGCGTGGAAGGTTTGTGCCACAAGTCTGAGGCGGTCGACGGAAATGGTCAGCCGCTGCATCTTGAACCTGGAGTGGAGCACGACTTCAAAATCATCAAGATGAGTGCGGAAGATAAGAAAGTCGGCCTGAGCATTCGCGCGGTCGGCGAAGAGGCCTCGCGCTCCGAAGTGGAAGCCTATAAACAACCGGTGTCGAGTACCAGTTCCACCATCGGCGAATTGATTTCGTGGAAGCGCGCCAGCAACGAAAACAACTGACTGGACATTGGCAAGGCCTGCAAGAGCCGCCGTAAGGCGGCTTTTTTATTTCTGCCGTTCGAAGACGATGCGATTTTGACGCACGCCTGGATCCCGGGCAATCCTCAAAACCTCGGACAATTCAAGTTCGTATCTCCCTGGCCGATATCCAACATGGACGATTGAGGATAAGCCATGCCGACGTATTTTGTGGGATTAGGAAAGCTAAAGCTGACGGCCAAGATCGCCGGACTGATTCTATTGACTTTAGCCGTCACATCCGGAATAGGCTTTCTCATCACTGAGCGCCGGCTCAACGCGCAGGCGGAAGAATCATTGGTCGACAGGCTACGAAAGACCGACGGAATGGCCGCCGAAGTCCGAACTTATTTTTCCGTGAATATAGAAAACTACGTTCCCCGGCACAACTTCAAGAGAATCTCTCAGGTCCCGGTGGTGGTCGCGTGGACGGTGGCACGCGAATACGCTGAGACCCAGGGTATGAAATTTTCCACGCCGTCGCTGGTGCCGCGAAACCCTAAGAATGTTCCCAACAGTTTCGAGGCTGAGGCGCTACAGGCTTTTACTCGGAATCCTGCGCTGCAGGAGTACTACCGGCGCGATACGGCCGATGGGAAAGCAGTGATGCGGTATGCGCAACCGGTGCGCCTGACTGAAGACTGCCTGTTCTGCCATGGAGATCCAATTGGAGTCAAGGATCCATTTGGCTATCAGAAGGAAGGCATGAAGACGGGCGACTTAAAGGGTGCATTTGTAGTCACGGCGCCGCTGGACGAGCTAACGAAAACCGCCAGGGCTAACAGTGTGGCGCTCTTGCTGGTCACCCTGTGCACGCTGCTGCCCGGAGTTGGAGTTGTGTTCTCGGTAATGCGCCGGTTGGTGATTCGGCCCATCACCGCTTCGGCGGAACTGGCGCGGGAGATCGCACAAAATAATCTGTCGGTCGAGGACATCGAAGTGGTCTCCGGAGACGAGGTTGGACAAGCTGTCATCGCCCTGAACAGCATGAAAAACAACTTGCATAGGATGGTAGAAAACATAGCGGCCACGGCGGAACGCATCGCCAGCGCGGGTCACGAATTGGCATCGACGTCTTCGCAACAATCAACGGCGGCGAGTGCCCAAACCGATCGCACGATGCAGGTCGCGACTGCGATGCACGAAATGTCATCGACCGTGAACCAGGTTTCTGAATCCGCCAGGCAGGCTGCGCAAGCTGCCGAAAAAGCCACGGAAACGGCACATGAGGGCGAGCGAGTCGTGGAACAATCCGCGAGCAATATGCGTTCCATTGCCACATCCGTCAGCGCAACGGCAGCAAAGATTCGCGAATTGGGCAAGAGTTCCAACCAGATCGGCGAGATCGTCGCGGTCATCGAAGACATCGCCGACCAGACCAACCTTCTTGCCCTCAACGCGGCCATCGAAGCCGCCCGTGCTGGCGATCAGGGCCGGGGCTTTGCCGTGGTCGCCGATGAAGTCCGTAAACTCGCCGAACGCACCACCATCGCCACCAAAGAAATTGCCACCCGCATTCAAACCATCCAGACGGAAACCAAGACGGTAGTTCAGGCTATTGAAGCGGGTACAGCGCAGGTGGAAGAAGGCGTCAAGAAAACCGAGCGCACGGGTGAATCATTGCAGGAGATCATTCGCACTAATGACCTCGTCCGCGATATGATCAATCAGATCGCTGCCACCACGGCAGAGCAATCTTCCACCTCTGCGGAAGTTAGCAAAAACGTCGGCGAGATTGCCCGCCTCGCGGAGGAATCGTCTAACGGTGCGCTGGAGTCGGCGAAAGCCTGCGACGAACTTTCGGCGATGGCCATTGACCTGGAAAAAATCTTCGGTCAGTTCACTCTTCGGAAGTCTGGAAACGCACGCCCGCAATCATCTTCCTCGAACTCGCCCATGCCGGGATCGCCGACGGCAGCCCATAAGGAATCCATGAGCCACCGTGCTGCCGCCGGGAAAATCCGCTGATCTTGATCTACATATTTCCGTTCTAGGCTTCCCTTGTGGCCCGCCACTTGGCGCTTTCTTCCGCCTGTTCTAGAATCGTTCGTTTGCCTTCTGACATCTTCTTCTGTAAGGAGTTATCTTCTTGCCCGAAACTATTTATGACGTCGTCATCATCGGCAGTGGACCTGCCGGCTACACTGCCGCCATTCGCGCCGGCCAGTACGGACTGAAAACCGCCCTCATTGAAAAAGATGGGTTCCTCGGTGGAACCTGTCTGCACGTGGGATGCATTCCTACCAAGGCGCTGCTGTTCAATGCGGAACTTTGGGATCATCTTAAAGATGCCAAAGAGTTTGGCATCGAGGGCGTGGATGCTCGCAAGCTAAACTGGGCCGCCATCCAGGATAGGAAATCGAAAATCGTCGCCAAGCATGCCAAAGGCCTCGAATTCCTGATGAAGAAAAATAAAGTTGACACCGTGAAGGGTTACGGCAAGCTGACTGGCTCGGCGCAGAACGGAATCTTCCACGTGGAAGTGACGAACGATGGCAAGGCCAGCCAACTCAAGGCGAAGAACGTGCTTCTGGCCACCGGTTCGGAGGCTCGCATGCTGCCGGGACTTGAAGCGGATGATCGCATTCTCACCAACATCGAGATTCTGAGCCTGAAGGAAATGCCGAAGTCGCTGGTGATCGTCGGCGCTGGAGCCGTTGGGGTCGAGTTCGCTTCGATATACCGCTCTTTTGGTTGCGAGGTCACGATTATTGAGATGCTGCCGCGACTCGTGCCGGTTGAAGACGAAGAAGTCTCCAAGGAATTAGCTCGTGTCTATCGCAAGCGCGACATCGCGTTTCACACTGGGGCGAAGGTTGAAAAGATCGACAAAACAAAGTCTGGCATTGCGGTGACGATCAGCCTCGACGGAAAACAGCAGAAGATCGAAGCGGAGAAGATCCTGATCGCGGTTGGCCGTAAACCCCGGACGGAAAACGTTGGCTTGGAGAAAACAAAAATCAAGCCTGAGCGTGGCTTTATCCAAGTTGATTCATGGATGCATACCACCGAACCCGGCGTTTATGCCGTGGGCGACATCGTACTCGGTTCGCCGCAACTTGCCCACGTCGGCGCTATGGAAGCACTAGTGGCCGTCGCGAAGATTGCCGGCAAGCCCTGCAAGCCCATCAATCCCGAGCGCATTCCCGGCGCCACGTATTGTCATCCGGAAATTGGCAGCGTGGGCCTCACTGAAACCAGGGCCCGCGAGGCTGGGTATAACATCAAAGTCGGCAAGTTCCCCTTTACTGCGAACTCGCGCGCGTCCATCGTCGGCCAGCACGAAGGCTTCATCAAAATCGTCTCCGACGCCGACTACGGTGAAATTCTCGGGGTTCACATCATCGGTCCGCAGGCCACGGAGCTAATCGCCGAAGCGGTCGCAGCGATGGAACTCGAAGCCACCGTGGAGGATTTAGTGTGGACCATCCACGCGCACCCGACACTGGCCGAAGCCATGCTGGACGCGGCTAACAGCGTATATGGGATGGCGATAAACGCATGATTCACCTCGGAGGCACGGAGCCACGGAGAAGATCAAGAAATGATCTGGATTTCCTCCGTGTCTCCGTGGTGAAAGATTTTGATCCACGCGAATCCGTGGCGAATAGAATTTGATCTCACTAGTCCAACTCGGCATCGTTGATTACGCCGCTGGCCTGCGCCTGCAGCAACAGCTGGTCGACCTGCGCAAAGCTGACAAGATTGGCGATGTCCTGCTGCTGCTCGAACATAAACCCGTCATTACGCTGGGGCGAAACGCGAAAGCTGCAAACGTAATTGCCTCGCCCGAAATGCTGGCCCAGCGCGGCGTCGAAATTTTCGAATGTGACCGTGGCGGCGACGTCACGTTCCACGGTCCCGGACAGATTGTCGGCTATCCCATCTTCGATCTGCGCGGATTCGCCATGCCCGACGGCAAACGCAAAACGCTGGGTGCCGTAGAATTCGTCCGCCGCCTGGAAGAAGTCCTGATCCGCACCTGCGCCGACTTCGCCATCCCGACAAAGCGAGTCGCAGGATTGACGGGCGTTTGGACCGATCCCCAGAGTGGACCTTCCCCAAACTTGTCATTCCGAGCGGAAGAGAACGATTCGCAGAATCGTTCTCTGGAGTCGAGGAACCCGCTGTCTGCCGCCGCTGCCACAAGCCATGTGGGGACGGCCCCCTCGGCCCAGCGAAGCGAAGCGAGCGCACCTGACCACGGACCCGAAGCCAAACTAGCCGCCATCGGAGTCCACATCTCCCGCTTCGTCACCTCGCACGGCTTCGCCCTCAACGTACACACCGACCTCAGCTACTTCAACCTGATCATCCCGTGCGGCATCACGGCAAAGCCGGTCGCGTCAATGCAGCAAGAACTCGGCAAGCCGCTGGATCTGAACGCAGTCGCCGAATCCATCTCCCGCAACTTCGGCACAGTGTTTTCAAGCCAGATGCTTTGGGTCGATACTCTGGATGCGCTGCTCGGGCGCATAGTCGGAGTCCCCGTGAAGCTGCCTGCCGAACTCCGCCAGCTTCACACCGAGGACGATTCGACTTGGGCCTAACGTAACTTCTGAAGTCCAGTATTTTCGCTGGATAATCGTTCTGTGCGGAACTCTTCCAAACTGTCATGTGATTCAGGCGCTGGGGTCGCCATCGTCATCAGGGTCAGCCAACTACTCCTCTCGGCGTTGGGCCTCCTGATTTTTACGGGGCAGCCTACCTGCACCGGTCAATCGCGTTCATCCGACCAGCAGTTGTTTCAAGCCGTCGCGAAAGGCGATATGGGTGCCGTGCGCGTGCTGCTCGACAACGGTGCTGGTATCGAAGCCCACGGCGAACGTGGAGACACGCCACTAATCGTCGCAATCGGCAGCCACAATATTGCAATGGTGAAACTGCTGCTCGAAAAGGGCGCGGATATCTCTGCCCGGAACAACTACGAAGAAACCGCCCTGATCGAGGCTGCGAGATCATTCGATCCAGAGATGCTGCGGATACTGCTAACTCGAAATCCGGATATCAAGGATAAGAACGCTGCCTTGATCGAAGCTACCTGCAACGCACCTGCTGTCGTTCACATGCTGGATACCCCAGCCGCGCCCAGCGAGCACAATGAGAAAGCTCCAACGGCCGTCCCGGAGCCACCTTGGGTAGCAAAAGTGCGATTACTGCTGGACGGCGGAGCCAACATCGAAGCCAGAGACGAAGAAGGCGCGACGCCGTTGATGCTCGCCGCGTCCCACGGCCAGACCGAGACTTTCATGCTCCTCATCGAGCGAGGCGCCAAAATCAACGTTAGAGACAAACGAGGCATAACACCCTTGATCGCCGCCGCTTGCGCGTGTGCGGCAGCGACCATGAACAGCACCTATGACATCATGAAAATCCTGCTGGAGGAGGGTGCAGACGTAAACGCTACAACTCGTGACGGCACAACTGCCCTCATGATGGCCGCAGGCAGTCCTGACGATCCGGCCTCTGTGAAACTGCTATTGAGCAAGGGAGCCGATCCCATGGCGAAGAACAATCAGGGCAAGACAGCACTGACTTTCGCGAAGGGCGATCCATTCCCGGAGAAAGTCCGACTACTGAGGAGAGCAATGGTAAAAGCCCCGGGAGCGTCCTCCGGGGTTCTCCCCTAGCCCTTTGCCCTGCTCCCGCGATACCATCAACTTACGGCTTTCGTGCCGTGGTTCCCATGCCGATCAAGAAAAAGAAATCAAATCCTAAGCCGGGTTCTAACGGCAATGGCCGGCGCGGCCGCGCTGGCTCTACTCCAACAACAAGTAAGGACCTCCGCACCTACTCCATCCCCGACACCCGCCTCGAGCATCCCGACCTCTCCGTCCACCAGTCCATAGAGAAAGACAAAGACGGCGCCGAACACGTCCGCTATGAAGTCACGGGCAACCTGAACGCCCCCGTCGCGCCGATCCGGGACTCCAAGTATCTCGACAAAAAGCAGTGCATCGAGATCTACCGCTACATGCTGCTCAACCGCAAAATGGAGGTCGCGCTCGAAAATCTCTACAAGCAAGGCAAAGTCGTCGGAGGAGTCTATTTCGGACTCGGCCAGGAAGCCTGCTCCTGCGCTTCCGCCTATGCGCTCGATAAGGACGATTGGTTCGCGCCCATGATCCGCAACCAGGGCTCGCTGCTGGTCCGCGGCTTCCGTGCCAGCGACACCATGATGCAATACATGGCCAAAGCCGATTCGCCCACGCGCGGCCGCGATGGCACCTCGCACTTCGGCGACATCGAAAAGCGCAACATGGTCTCGCCCATCTCCATGCTCGGCGATCTCATCCCCGTGATGGCCGGCGTGGCGCTGGGCGCGCGCCTGCAAGGACGCAACGTCGCGGTCATGACCTACATCGGCGACGGGGGCCAGTCCACCGGCGTGACTTATGAAGGCATCAACTTCGCAGCCGTGCAGAACCTCGGTCTCGTGCTCTTCGTCGAAAGCAACGAGTGGGCCTACTCCACGCCATCGGAAATGCAATACCGCTGCAAAGACCTCGCTGAGCGCGCCATCGGATACGGCATCCCCGGCGTGATCGTCGACGGCACCGACGCCTGCCAGGTCTACGACGCCTCCCGCGACGCCGTCGAACGCGCCCACCGCGGCGAAGGCCCCACCATGATTGAAGCCAAGATGATGCGCATGAAAGGCCACGCCATCCACGACGCCGCAGCCTACGTGCCCAAGCCCATGTTCGACTTCTGGAAAAAGCGCGACCCGATCGCGCGGTTTGAAAATTATCTGGTGAAAGAGAAGAAGTGGCTGACGGCGAAAGAGAATGCGGAACTGATTTCAGAAGTGGAGCGGGTGATCGAAGCCGAGCGCGAGATTGCGGTGAACTCTCCGATGCCAACACCGGAGTCAGCTGAGGGCGGGGTTTTCTGTGAGGATGGATGCCACGAAATCAAGCCGAAGTATGGAATGCCGAAGGTGAAGAAGGGATCAGGCGGGTTCAAGGAAACTGAAGCAGCGGTACATTTGAAATGAAAACGATCGACGCCAGGGGTGCTGCACTATTGGTCGCGACTGCCGTGCTTTCGTCGGGGATGGCGTCCGGACAACGGGTGGCCTTTCACGACTTCGCCAGTGAGAAGTCAACCGCGCCAGCAACCCGAACCTGGACGCCCAGCGGGAAAAGCTGTCCCGGTACAAACGACCAGTTTATCGAGATCGCTTGTGGCTCCCAGCGTTCGCCTGAACCGGAGAAACTTTCCCTGAGCATTGAGGAAGTTCGTCCGAATGTTCTTCACATCGGAGATCAATTTGAGGTTACCGTGCGACTGGACAATGTTGGCCAGACCGTCGTGCGGGTTCCGTGGCAAACGTTCGGTCCCGATACCATGCAAGTCTCAAGCGATGGCGCAACTGCTAGCCACCAGGAGGTCGGCCTTCTCCTGAGGCTGGAGAGCGCCGGAAAATCAAACTCGGTCCGGGGCAAAGTGAATTTGTATGCCAATCCGGTTCTCGGATGGAGCTACGTGGACTTGGCGCCCGGCAACTGGGTGACTATCCGCCTTGTCGGGCGAGTCCATTGCGCCGACGATTCGTCATGTAAGGAGATCCGGCCGGATCGCCACGCCAAACTCAGCGCACGCTGGTTCGAATACCTATACCAGCGAACCGTCAAGAATTGTGTCCCGAGCGAAACAAACCTGACTTCCCGCAAGATAGACTCAAGGCCGGTTTCAGTCGCGCTGAAGCCCGCGTATGCGGCAACGGTCGAAAGATAGGTGTGACTCAATTACCCCGGCGTATCCTTTGGAGCTTAGTGTTAGTTCGCGCCAACAATTGGTGGTCGGAGATAGGGATCACGGCCACAAAAGGTTTGCCGTACCGAGTAATGACAATCCGTTCGCCCCGCTCGACACGATCGAGGAGTTTACCGAAGTTGCGACGGGCGTCGGTGACGGAGATGGTTGATCTCATAAGCTGATCTTCGGCAAGAAAAGAAACAGCTTTATCTGCGTTGATCCGCGAAAATCCGCGGCGAAAGAATTAAATATGCAACTCACCTACCTCGAAGCCATCCGCCAGGGAATCTGGGAAGAAATGGACCGCGATCCCTCTGTCTTCTGCCTCGGCGAAGACATCGGCATCTACGGCGGCGCGTTCAAAGTCACCGATGGTTTCATCGACCGCTTCGGCCCCGAGCGCGTCATCGACACGCCCATCGCCGAATCCGCCATCGTGGGCGCGGCCTTCGGAGCGTCGCTCACCGGCATGCGCCCCGTCGCCGAATTTCAATTCATGGACTTCATCGGCTGCGCCTTCAACCAGATCAGCAACATGGTCGCGAAGACGCATTACCTCTGGGGCGCGCCCGCACCGCTCGTACTCCGCGGCCCAAGTGGCGGATACGTCCACGGTGGCCCCTTCCACTCGCAGAATCCAGAGATGTGGTTCGTCCACAATCCGGGACTGAAAGTAATCTGCCCGGCCACGCCCTACGACGCCAAAGGCCTGATCAAAGCAGCCATCCGCGACAACAATCCCTGCATCTTCTTCGAACACAAATACCTTTATCGCCGCATCAAGGGTGAAGTGCCCGCGGAAGACTACGTCGTCCCCATCGGCAAGGCGAACATCGTCCGCGAAGGCCGCGACCTCAGCATCATTACTTACGCCGCCATGGTCCACACCGCGCTGGAAGCCGCCGAGGCTCTGAAGAACGACGGGATCGATCTCGAGATCCTCGACCTGCGCACCGTCTCGCCGCTCGACCGTGAGGCCATCACGCAGACGGTGAAGAAGACCAACAAAGTCATCATCCTCCACGAACACTCCCGCACCGGAGGCCTCGCCGGTGAAATAGCCGCCATCATCAACGAAGAAGCCTTCGACGACCTCGACGGCCCCATCGTCCGCATCGCGGGCCTGGATTCCGCCGTCCCGTTCTCTCCCCCGCAGGAAGAACACTATCTGCCGAAGGTGAGCGACGTAATCCGCGAAGCGCGTAAGCTGAAGGTCTATTGATTTAGTGGACAAAAGAAACTGCCCTGTCTATGGGCTCAAAACTAGCGTCAACCCTGCTTCTTCTGCAACAATGGTCGCTTCCCGGAGGAAATAATGGGCAAGTTCGTTCTCGGCGTCATCATTACTTTTCTCATTCTCATCCTTTGCGGGCTTGGTTTCGCGATGCTCGGTTTTTTCCCGACTCCCGCCAACGTGGCACCGCCTCGATGGGAGCGCCGCCTAGCCAACACCGCGGTTGACGCGTCGATGGAGCGCCACGCTCCCAGGGTCACCAGTCCACTCACCCCCAGCGATCAGAATCTGGAAGATGGCATGAAGCTTTACACCATGAACTGCGCCCTCTGCCACGGAGGCCTCGATAGAAAGCCAGCCCCGCTTGCCAAGTCTTTCTATCCCCCTGCTCCCAATCTAGTCTCTGATCCGCCTGACGACCCCGAATGGCACATCTTCTATACCATCCGCACCGGCGTCCGTTATACGGGAATGCCTTCCTGGGAAAAAACGCTCAACGAGCAAGATATGTGGAAGATCACCAGCCTGCTTTCGCACATGGAAAAGCTGCCGCCCGCCGTTCAGGACTACTGGAAGACCAGTTTCGGCGTTGCCGCCCCCACCGGGGAAGAAGAGAAGAAATAAGAAACAAGCACCAACACGGTTTTGAAAAGGACCAGTACCTCGAAGCTCGGTAGTGGGTTCATATCATGCGAACCCACTACCCGAAGCTCGCGAGGTTTCGCCCGTACTTCCCCACCCGTTATAATGTTCGTTTGCGTCCGGCCTGGAATTGGATCTAAGTGGGCCTACGGAAGGAAATCATGCCGACTGACATCATCATGCCTCAGATGGGCGAATCCATTGTTGAGGGCACTATTACCAAGTGGCTGAAGAAGCCTGGCGACAAGGTACAGCGCGACGAGCCTCTTTTCGAAATTTCCACAGACAAAGTTGACGCCGAGATTCCCGCGCCCGCCTCAGGCGTTCTGCAGGAGATCAAGGTCGCTGAGGGCACGACAGTCGGCGTGAACACCGTGGTCGGCACCATCGCTGGGGTTGGCGAAGCTGCCGCCGCGCCCGCAAAAACAGCGTCACCCGTATCCGTAGCGCCAGTCGCAGAAATCAAAGAGGAGAAGAAGCCGGCTGCAGCAGCACCGACCGCACAAACGTCCAGCGCCGCGCCCCCACTCGGGTCAACCGAAGAAGGGGCGGAGGAAGCCCGCTCGTCACCGTTGGTCCGCAAGATCGCCCGCGAGCACGGCGTCAATCTCTCGCAAATTTCCGGCACTGGGCTCGGGGGCCGCATCACCAAGCAGGACATTATGGCTTTAATCGAGCGTCCTGCATCGGCGCCGGCTGCTCCCGCAGCGCCGACTCCGAAGCCGGCAGCAGCTTCTTCGGAATCGCGGCCTGCGGCACCGCCCGCTCCGGCTGCCTATCCCGGCGATCTCGTCCCCATGACCAACATGCGCAAAATCATCGCCCAGCGCATGATCGAGTCGCGGCGTACCAGCGCTCACGTCCATTGCATGTACGAAGTGGATTTCACCCGCATCGTGAACCTCCGCGCCAAACATAAGAACGGGTTCGAGCAGCGCCACGGCGTTCGTCTCACCTTCATGCCGTTCTTCGTGCGCGCTGCCATCATCGCGGTGCAGCAATGGCCCATCATCAATGCTTCGCTCGAAGGCGACAGCATCCGCTACTATCGTCAGATCAATGTAGGCATCGCCGTCGCCCTCGACTGGGGGCTCATCGTGCCCGTCCTGAAGAATGCCGGAGACCTCAACTTCCTCGGCCTGCAGCGAGGCATCACTGACCTGGGCGAGCGCGCCCGCAATAAGAAGCTGAAGCCCGACGATGTGGAAGGCTCAACTTTTACCGTGACTAATCCTGGCCAGTTCGGCGCGGTCTTTGGCCTCCCCATCATCAATCAGCCCAACTCCGCAATCATGGGCGTGGGCGGCATCACCAAGCAGCCGCTGGTGGTCACCGATAAAGAGGGCAGCGATTCGATTGCCATTCGCTCGGTTGTCCATCTCACACTTGGGTACGATCATCGCCTGATCGACGGCGCAGTCGCCGATCAATTCATGGCATTGGTTAAGAAGACGCTTGAGAATTGGAGCGAGGAGGTCGGCTAGCCTTCACTGAATCGACGGCTGGTTCGGTTTTGCCGGCAACTGTTTGCACCATGTGGAAGCATTCAGGCACTGAACTGTTCCGTCTATGATCTTCGAGATCCCGTCCCTGAATTTATCGGGATCGATGATCTCCCGCGCGGAGACCGCGTCTACTGTGGCGAGCGCGTTCTGTAGAAACGACATCGCAGCATCTTTTTTCTCCGCTCCCGACTTGTTTCCAAAAAAGCTCTCCGAGTTATAGATCTTTAAATCCCCCGGCCCCGGCGCACTCTCATGTACATAAAATCCCAACGGCTGTGTTCCTTGTGGAATCATCGAGTCCGATTCCATGTTTGCGAACACCAGATGATCGCTCGCCCCTTGCACATACACACCGTACTGGTCGAACCAGTTCACCAGAAAATGCTGGAATGTTAACCAGGACCGTCCATTGATATTCATCACTGGTACGTTACTCAACGCCATCGGTACGATCGTTTCGTTGTAAAAAGTCTGGGGATTCCCCACCGAAAAAACATATAGAAATCCATTCGCCAGATAAAAATCCCACTGCGCCGTTAAGTTCGACGACACCGCCGCCACCTTCTGGCCCCACACGGACCCAAATAAACAGAAATTGATCGTTGTATAGGTTGCCGGCACTGCTGCCTTCCACGCATTCCCCGTCACCAACACCCACGCCGTCGAGGGCACCGCATAGTAACCCGTCAGGTTCGGCGCCGCACCCGTACCATACGCATCAAACACAATCGGATTCCCCGCACTCCCCGACGAACCAGGCACCAGGCTCTCATTCCAAACATCCCCCCGCTTGAACAAGACCGAATCCCCAGGCTGCAACGTCTGCCCATTCACATGACTAATCGTCTGCCATGCTGCCCCTAGGGACGTTCCACTGTTCGCGTCACTCCCCGTACTCGAACTCACAAAGTAGGTAGTCGCCGCTGCCTCAGCAGTAAACGCCAATAGCACGAGAACGAGGGCCCCGACCCCCAACCCTGTCATCCTGAGCGGAGAAAGACCATTCGCGAAGCGAATCGTCTTGCGCGGTCGAAGGATCCTTTTCCTCTCCGCGCTGCTGCCGGCCTTGTTAGCAATTTCCACGGTGATGTGTCTCCTGTTCCTTGATCGCTCCAATAAAAAAAGCCATCGGTTTTGCCGATGGCCAAGTGTGAGAGCGCGGTGTTCGCTGAATAAGTGTGGACAGCCGCCCTCGGCTATCCGTCGAGCGCTGGTCGACCGCAGCGCTCAACTCCAGGTTCAGTTTTGCATCTGATAAGTAAGGGTCGCCACAATCGCCCCCGCATTCGTCGTGCACCCGGCCGCCGCCGTGGTGATCTTGAATCTCAGTTGGTGTCCTGAAGTCACGTTCGTGCTTCCCGTCACCTGCGTGTAGAAGTTCGTACCCGTGGTGAAGGTCGCGGAGTAGCTCCCCACTTCCGCCCCCGCCGTGCCATCCCAAACCTGCAACACCGGGTAGGTCGTGCATCCCGCCGCGGCTGTGCTCGCCGCCAGGTCGAAGCCCGTCACGGCGATTCCAGCGGGCACTGTCCAGTTGCAGTATTGTGTCACTGCCGTCGTACCAGCCACCGCGCACGACCATGTCCCGTACGTCTCTGCCCGCACATACGCTGTAGTCGCGATCTTCGTCGAATTATCTCCTACTGCCGCTGTCGGCGCCGTCGGCGTTCCTGTCAAAGCCGGCGACCCCGACGTCGCAATCGACGAGTCCACATACGCTGACGTGACCGTCGTGCAAGTCGGTCCACCTGTCAGCTCCGCAGTCACCACTTGGTTCGTACAACTCCCCGTCCCAGCCGACGCCGCGCTTATGTTCGATCCCGGCATGTCCAGGAACATCTGCACCGTTGCACTCCCTGCACTCGCCTGAAGTACGCGCCCAAGAATCTGAATCCCCGTCGGCCGCGCTGCCCCACCGTCATGACATAAAGGATAAAATCCGCCGCTCGCGATACTCGAGGGCACAACGTAATCCCCCACCACCGTCGCGCTCCCGTCGAAGCTGCAATAAACCGACCCCGCCCGCGCCAGCGTGACTACGCCCGAAGACCCAGCGTTCGCAATCACTACCCCGATCGCGCCGCTGATCACTGCGCTCGACGGCTTCGCCGCGCACCCCGCACTGGTAAGCACCGCCAAACCGTTCACGATCGTGCCCGTCCCCGTATCGTTGCAGAGTTCATAACTCTCATTGGCAAATTTTCCCAACTCGAAACCACTGCCGCTCGAAGAATTCCCCGCTACATAAACCGTTCCAGGCCGCAGCCCGCTCCCCGTCCCCGCGCTGTTGAACGAACCCACGTTAAACGTCTGGTCTGTCCACGGCTTGAAATTGCTGCTCGCATCCACCACCCACTTCAGACCGCTGTTGATCCAGAAACCTAACCCCGGGGCCCCTCCGGACGTCGAACTCTCGCTTCTGACCACCGCATAGTTGTCGGTCGCGTCATACCCTAGTGAAGTTCGCTGCCAGGTCGAGCTGTTCGTGTAGGTGGAGTACACACGCAGGTTCTGTGCTGTCGTTCCGTTATATTCCCCCAGGTCATTCGCATCTTCCTGAAAAAGATTCGTGAAAAATGAACTGGTCCCCGTCGTCGCCACTTTCTGCGGTGTGCCTGCGTTCGCCGAAATATAAAAGTTCCCGTCGTTCGATATTCCCAATGCCGAAGTCCCAGCTCCCGCCGCCGCCATCCCCGTTCCTGGAATCGGCGAACTCACCATCCACGGCCCCGCCACCATTAGTTGCCCATTCACAGTAAGATTTCCCGTGAACGCCCCTGAGGCCGCCGCAATGCCGTTGCTCCCCGCGTACGTCAGCGTCGTTCCACTATCCGTCAGTCCGCTGTCTCCACTCACCGCCGCTCCATTCGCCGGATAGATCGCCACCTGCGCAGCCGTCCCGCTGTTCACCGTTCCCGACCCCCCGCCGCCTCCACACCCCGTGCACGTCCCCGTCACCGTCAGATTTCCGTTGATGTTCACCGGAACGTTGAACGTCTTTCCCGCCGCCGTCAGCCGCTCCAGATAACTTATGTTGTCCCCCGCATTCCCAATGTAAGACGAAATCGCTCCCGGCGCTCCAAGTGCAAGTTGGGAAGTTGCCGGCAAAAGTGTGTTGACGGGATTGTCCGTCCCGATATAAGTGTCACTCCCCGCATTCGGCGGCCGAAATCCGATCGTGGCCAGCGTGGTCGCAAACTGTGAATCGATCAGCGTAAGAAAGTGGTGCGGATTCATGTAGCCGATCCCCGTCGTCGGATACTCGAAAATAATCCTGCCCTTCGTTCCGTTCGGCGTTCCGTTGTTATAAGTTCCATCCTGGAATATCAGACCACCAACATTAGCTAAGTTGGTTTTCCCTTCCAGACATTGCTCCCACGCTCCACCAAAAAATGAGCCGACCGCCGACTGATCCCCGCAATTACGCACCTGCAATGTCGGATATGCGTTCCAGATTACCGAAACCACGTCTGCAGGCTCCACATCGAAGGAAGCAGGCTGGATCGTGTAGCTGCTACTTCCATCTCCTGAAAACACCACGCTCCCAGCCCAGAACGGCAACACCGGCTCCCAGGTTAGTGCCTGGATCGCGTAACTTACAGTGTTCGACCCTCCCGCATCCGTATAACTGCACACCAATCCTGCGCACTGCGCCAGACTCGTCACCACACTTCCGCAGGCGGTTACACTTCCCCCTGTACACGAACCTTTCACCGGAAAGCTGGGACCATTCACACTCAAGCCTGCCGACGGCTGCATCCGGATGAGGTCGTACACCACTACATCCCCCCATTTGCCCCCGGGATATGCGGCCACTGCACCGACACGTTCCCCGTGCCACCGTTCGTATAGGTCACCCCGGCAAACAGCGGCGCGCTGTAAATCCCCGCAGTCGTATCATGAGCAATCACGTAATAGTTGAGCTGCGTCGATCCTGCAGTCCCGCTGAACGGAAACGAAACCGCATGCCCCGCCGGCTGCTCCCCACCTCGCACCGTCAGCGGCTGAACGTTACCCTGATAAATAATCCCGGTCGCGCCAAACGAAATCCCCAGATACGGATTGGGACAAGGCCCCGCCCCTTCCTCCATGTAAATATTGTCCAACTCCGTGCCCCCATAGTTTCCCAGGATGGTCATCGTGTTAACCCCCCACATCCCGAAACCCTGCATCACGGAATCAGTTACCCGCGTCACGTTATTTGCGTAGTTTGTAACTCCATTGCCCGCGCATTGTGGGCTGATATTTGCCTTGTCGATCCAGATCACTGGTGCTCCCCAGTTCGCCGCGTACACATACGACCCGCAATGGTTCGCGGTGCAGGTCAGGCCCTGGCTCCCATCCGCATCGAAATTCCGAATCGTCGCTGCTTCATCATCATCCATCACAAAAAATTGGTTGAAACTTCCCCCGCCGCCCGACGATGACTTGATATCATCCATCGTTCCCGGCATCGCATTGTCTTCCACCGCGGCATTCTCAATAGCTATCGTTCCCGGACTCGCTACCACTGGCAGATTCGCCCCGCTCTGGCTGTAGGTAATCGACGTTCCCGTAACCGTCACCGGACCATGGTTCCCCCAATAAGCCGTTTGATCCGTGAAATTAATGTTCACCCGGTCGCCGGTCTGTATCGTACTGCACGCCGTTACGATCGTGATGGTCACCACGTTCGATTGCCGCTGCGTGTTCGAGATCAGGCAACCATCCGCGTGCACCGTCGAAGTAAAGTTCACTCCTCGCAAGGTAATCCCGCCGTAATGGTTCGAACTCACCTGGTCCCCAAGAAACATGCACCGGTCCCGCGTCGAGCAGGACAGCAGCGTCCCATGCCCTTCAATCAGCGAGCGGCTGCAGTGCGCAAATATCGATCCATATACCGGCAATGCGCTCCCCACCGCACCCGTCGCCGGAAGAACCACGTGTGCATTTGGATTCCCCGAGTTCACTCCCGCAGGCAGCCCGCACGCATCATTAATCGCTTCCTGGATTCCGCTCGATGCGCTACCAACTTTGTATCCAGCCGCATGTGAATTCTTCGGTGTAAACACGATCGTCCCGGAAGCCCCTCCCGCCACGCACGTCCCCCCCGTCACCAGCGCCGGCTCCGGCGTTCCCTGCACACTCAAGTACACGTAGTACATCCCATACGCGGTCGTATCCACCCCCATCGGGCAGGGCGCCAGCGTCACCGTCGCCTGCGTTCCACCCGTCAAACTTCCGCTCGGACTCGCGCTCCAGTTGTCGCTTGCCGTCACATACCGCGCGCCACTCAGGTTATTCACCGTCATTTGCGAACCCATCGGTTGCACGATGCTCTGGCTGCCCGCCGGACTTATCGTTACCCCGCCCGTGCCCCCGCTCGGTGTACTCGGAGCGTATTGCCCCGAAGTCGACGAATAGGCCAGCACCTGCCCATTCGCCGGAGCACCAGCCGCCACCGGGACACTCTGGATCGCAGTCGCATTCGCACTCGATCCGCACGGCCCCCACGCACCACTCCCCAGCAAACAGTTCAACCCCGAAGCCGTCCCACTCCCCAACTCACCTGTCGGAACCACCCCACTCACCAGGTCCGCCTTCACCGCTGCGCTTGAGTCCACATATTGCTTAGCCGCCGCCTGCAGCGCCGATGTCGGATTTCCACTCAATGTCAATGGCCCGGTCATCGACCCGCCCGCCGTTGCCAGATAATTCCCCGCTCCCACCGCCGCAATCGACGTATCCACGTACGCTTTATTCGTCACATCGCCCGTACCCACAGGTGTCGGCACATTCGACGGCTCAGAAAAAATCTTCGTGCCCGTCACCGTCTCCGTCCCCGCCAGATGCACCACGGCGCTATCATTCGCCTTCCCCACCAACGCCGTGTTCACATACTCCATCGACACAGGCTGCGCCGCTGTCCCCGCTCCCGGCGTCGTTCGCACTTGCGCCAGCGTCGTCGGAGAACTGGTCGGCACCACCCAGTACTCCGTTCGCACCTCGCCCGGTCCTAACTGATACACCACCGTGTAATACACCCCCGGAGGCGTCGCGCTCGCATTCGACGCCAACGCCACATTCAACGCCCCACCCGTTCCCAGCGTCGCATCCAGTACCCCCGCCGCTACCGCGTTCCCGCTTGCCGTCACGAACGCCGGCCACGAAATCACTAGCACTCCCTGGGCCGGCGTCCCGTCCGCACGATAAACCGTGTCAATCACACTGGTCAGCGTTGGCCCACTCTGCGGCGCCGCTGCGCCCGCATGCGGCACTGCTCCCTTCGCTCGTAGCTCCGCCTCTGACAACTTCGCTGTCTTCGCCGGGTTCCCTCCGGAAACTTCAAGCGCCCCAAGCCGAACGCCCGATGCCGCTATCGCTACCCCTACCACCAAATAAAAAAGCCGCCCCGCTGGACGGCATGCTTGAAACATACTTCCTCCTCAAACTCGATCTTGTCATCCTCAGCCAAAGATGTGCTTCGCGAACGCGAGGCAAATCCGCAGTCGAAGGATCGCTTCCCTGTCTTCGCAACCGCAGGTCCGGCAAGGCATTTCTATCACTGCCCCGCCTGTCTAGTTTCCACTTCGTCCCTTCAAGAAATGTTCTACACTCCGGACATAAACCTCCGCAAAGTCTGCCACTGGCCGTCGGGCCTCAATCCGTTCCATCGCATCTTCTAACGGCCATCCCTTCGCCCCCAGCAGCGCCAGCGTCATCATTGGCGCCCGGTGCACTCCCGCCGCGCAATGCACGAATAACTTGCTCCCGTCCTTTTCCAACGCCGCCTCCGCAAACTTCACCCCGTACTCGAATACCTCAGGAGGCTTTGGCTCGAAATCATCGTCCACCGGATTCCAACAAACCTCAATCCCATGCGGCTCCGCCAGCGGCGTATCATCAAACTCGATCTGCATGTCGATGATGTGCGTCACTCCCGCCCGTGATACCGCCGCCATGTTCTCAGCTGTCCAGATCCCGCCGCCTACCCCAATCTGGTCCGTTACCCACGTGATGTCGATCCCCATCTTCGGTCGTCTAACCCGAACCTTTCTCTCGGCTGGACTTTTCCCGAAACTTGGGAGGGTCCCGATATCTCCCGGAAGTTGTTTTCCGCACCTTTTTCTGACTCGATTCCGCCCGCGGCGAAACCGAAAGGACTGGCCGTCCGCCCCCCGCATCCCTATCGTAACTCCGGTCCATTCTACGGCATCCTCCACGTATTCAAGTCGGTTGAAACCATCCGGATTTCACACTTGCTTCAGTTTAGTTTCCGCCGTGGCGGAGTCCGCTTCCCGAATCGCCTTCCCCAGCCGCCCCCGCCCCTGCTGTTTCGCCTGTTAATGGAACGGGTAGCCTTGGCTCTTCCTCCCTGTTTACCGTATCGGTCGACAACATCATCCGCTTCAGCAATGTATAAGCCGGCGAATCTTCCGGCTTCGACAAAGTCTCCGGTGTGGAGGGATACATTCCCACCACTTCAAATAAATACTTCGCCGGAGCCAATTGCCCCGAGATCGCCGCCTTGATCAATGCCTGCACGATTTTGCTTGCAGACAATCGCACCAGCGTTGCCATCATCTCGCGCGCTTCCCCAAAATTCCCCGGCTCTTTCGACTCTGGCTCGCTCTTTTCTCCGACCTTCTCCGCTTCGCTGCTCTGCCTCCGGCGTTTATTCTCGCTCCGGCTCGGTTCCGTGTTCTTGGTCGCCTTCGCACCCTTCTTCTTGCTCTTGACCGTGTTGCTCTTGGTCTTTCTCTTACCTTTTGATTCCCTCATTCAAATGCTCGCCCTTTCACCACCTTCAAAGGTTTAGTAAAATCCCCGCTATCCCAGCTCGTCGCAAGACTTGCCACGCTCTGGAATCAGTCCGCCATATCCCAAAACACGAAAGGCGCGCTTTTCAGCGCGCCCTAAAAAAGTATTGCTTTTTTCTTTACTCTATAAAACCATTATATCACAGAGCATAGGTTAAATGGGACATTTTTTGAAATTTATTTTCCGTTTGTTCTCAACTACTTCCCCCAACAACACCCCCTTCCCCCTATTGACAACCTTTTTCGGGGACGTTCTTCGCGGCCTTCCATTTTCCTTACTCATGGCGATTCTCCGTTATCTCGGGGAAACGCTCCAGCAAGTCTGCCCTGAGCAAATTATCGCTAAGTTCGTCGAGCAGTTCCGGTAGCCTCCGCTCAAGCGTTCGCCGGGTACACCGCAGCATCCTCGCCGCGGCTTCATGGTCGTACTCTTGTAATACCACACGAGCAATAAGCTGCCGGTCAAAACCTTGCAAACGGTCAAGGCAGCGCTCTATATCATGAAGAAAAATCACCCTCGCCTCAAACGTCGTCGCGGTAAAGACGCTGATCTTCGACCGAAACAGCTCCCGGCCCAGCAAAGACGGCACCCGTCCCGCTTCCAGCGACCACCGCATGTAACGCCTCAGCAATGCCGTCGTTTTTTTTCGATATAGCCATATATCCGGGTCTCCCTGCCAATTATCTTCCGATCGATTCCCCATCTGTGCCCGGCTCTCCCAGGGCGGAAAGTTATGCGCGGACACCTTTTGCTCGGACTCGTTCACCACGCAAGACTCACGCCGAACCGGCAGATGCACCAATCGTTTCGCTGGTTCTCCATTCGCCTCCGCCGCAATCCATTCCACGAAGTTGCTCATGCCACACCCTCCGCCGCGCCCACGACTAGCCCCTCTTCTTCCTCGTATCCCTCATAGTCAGCGTCATCCCGCCGCCCCCACTGCGGACCTTGCGGCATCCTCGCTTTCCTCACCTCATAGGACGCCGGTGGGAGTTCTGCCATCGACCGCCCGCACTCGACACAATAAATCTGCCCGCCGCCCACCGGGCGCAGCCACAACCCTCCGCAGCGTTCGCAATATTTCAACTCCAGACTCACCAGGTTTGTCGTAACATTCTCTGCTTTCATGTTTGCTCCTTCGGTTCCGGCTCCGCGTTGCGGAACTGGGTGGTTGTGGCGCTTTTGCTGAATCCCGTCGCCGAAGCAAAAAGCCCTGCGCTCGATCGCCGCTCCCGGAGCGGCAGTCGAACGCAGGGCTCGTTTTTCTTACGACGACCTGCTTGCGCTATTTAGTTGTTAGAATTACGGCCGATGCCTACTTCCACTTGGCCTTATACTTCCGCCGAAGTGCCTCCTGCCAACATTGATCCGGCGTCGCGTTGCCGAAAAAATCCCTCCTCGTACCCGGACTTAAGAACCCGCCCATTCTGTACCACCACGCTGATCCGTCCGCTGAAATTCAAATTCTTCACTAAGTGCTCCATAGCTGCGGACAGCACCTCTGACGCCCTTACCTTCCGGCGAAATTCCACGAAGTTGCTCCCTTCGCTTGAGTTATCCACACTGCTCATGACTGGCGTTCTCCCGGAAATAAAGTGAGTTATAAGCTAAAACCACCGTATAGCTCTTGATTTTTCGAGTCAAGGTCGTTATACCCAAGGGGCTGTGGAAATCTGTTTTGAATTAGCGGAATGCTATAGTCCATGCTATACTTCGCCTATGAAATTCAGGGTTCTGCAAGACAACCTCCGCGATACTCTGTGGGAGCGCATTGAGGAAGGCGACCTAACCGGCCTCCGCCTTGCCCAACAGACAGGTTTCAAGCAGGCCCACATCTCCAACTTCTTGAACCGCAAGCGTGGCCTCAGCCTCGAGGGAATGGATCGCGTCCTGGCTGTTCAACATCTCTCCGTTTTGGATCTCCTCGATCCCTCCGAGATCAACAAACGCGCTTCCATCCTGCCTCCCAGCAACGACGAGTTCCAGAATGTCCTTCTCACCGACGGCGCCGTCGCCGCTACCCAACCCTTGATCACCAGCATGGACGTTAAGGAAATTCTGAAATTTAAGAAGACCTTTCTCAAGAAATTGAAGCCGGAAACAGAAGGCGATCGCGAACAGTGGGAGCGGTTTGTGGTTATCAAAGCTGACGCCCGCGAAGGCATGAGTATGTACCCGCGTCTTCTGCCTGGCGCAACATTGTTGATCGACCGCCACTACAATTCACTCAAGCCCTACCGCAAGGGCGAGTTCAACATGTATGCTGTCCTTAAAGACTCAACCTGCACTGTGAAGTATGTCGAAACCGCCGGGAATAACCTGATTCTGCGTCCCCACAACCAGGCCTACCCGATCGACATCATGACCATGGGAGATGGCAAGTCCGCATCCGACTATCTGGTTGGCCGCGTTTGCTATGTCGGAATTGAAACGTAAGTTCGCAGATCTGAGAACCAAGTCCCGCCTATTCAGCATTCAGGCTGTCAAACAACTTCCACAGCTTATCCGCGGTCGCTCGATAAATCAGGTATCCGTTCCCCGCATCTGTGCTCTCGCGAAATAGCAGTTCTCCGCGACTGTCTCCGTCCGCATCCACCGCATCAATCAACTCCAGGCGCGGAGTTACGTCCAGGTGGAACTTGTCAGTCACCCCGGAATACAGCTTCCGCAAATTGCCATAGATATCAGTTCGCGTCACCAACATAATGTCATACCGTTCGGTCGCTGAGGCCGACCCTTCCGCCGCCGGAAAGTGTGCCTCCGCACTCAAGATCATTACCGGCTGATTCGTCAGCCACAGATCAAATCCGCGAAATTGAATGTTCTCAAATAAGGGTTGCGCCTGTTTTGCCTGGGCCTTGTGCGCCACCGTCCCTCCCTTGGGAGCAACCGGCCGGGCTGAGATACGGTTCTTCGCCAGCGCAGCAACATACGCCTTCACCTCATCCGCCGCCAGAGCCAACATCTGATTGCGCCGCTCTTCCTCTTCGCCAGTCTTCCAGAAAAATTTGTAGGTTTGCGGATCCGGTCCCGCAGCGTCCGATACTGCCGCCGCCATTCGTAACGTGCCCGCGTTCGCGGGACTGGAAGCGGCCACCGGCTGCGCCGTCCCACCTTTCTTCCCCACCCCAGTCGCACCATCTTCGCTTGAAGGCGCCGTCTCCATCGGCTTACCGCGCCGCAGTTGTGGACGATAATAATCGCTCGATGATGGTTCGGCCTTCTCCCCTCCGGACGTCTGAGTGGATCCTTTATCCGAACCAACCGGTGCAGCGATCGGTGGCTGCTTCGGGCTCGGATCCTCAGCCTTCTCCGCCGGTGCTTTCGCGCCTTTCGTCGTATCTTGCCCCGATGACTGCCCGCCAGACGAGCCATTTGCTGGTTGCGAAGCTCCCCCGCCAGTGGTTCCCCCCTTCTCCCCCGCTCCCGATCCAGACCCACTGCCCGCCGAACTAGAGTCCGCCGCTGCCCCTGCCTTCGAGGAATCTTTTCTCGTCAGCCGCGGCGGCTCATCGCCGCTGCTGTTATCCAATCCCACCGGTACATCTTCTGCTTTCCTTGTGGTTTTCGGAGCCTCCGTTCCCTTCGGCAAGTAAGTTCCCGTACCCATCCACGGATGTGCACTGCCCACGCTCTTGCTATGCAGCGCACCGTTGATAGTAAATAATCCCTGCGAATCTCCGGACTCTTCTGCCTCATAGACCGTTCCCACTTCCAGCGCCATTGGTACCGGATCCGCTTTGTAGGCGCTCGCATCGTAGAATTTCCCCTCAATGAGGATCGCAACTGGAATCAGCGTCGCCTTCCCGTTGCTGTTGAACTCCACAATTCCCACTGCTCGCGGCTCTTTGACTTTTTTTGCTTTCTTCTTTTCGGATGGCCTCTCCTGAGGAGTTTCCCCTGGACGCTTCAGCTGCGGTCTCTCTTGAGCCGCACTTCCCAATGCCATAAATGCCAGGAATCCAACCATAACAATGACGGATGACCCCATTCTGCGGTATAAGGATTTTCTGGAGGTCACTCGTTCCCGTCTCCGCTCTGCCAACACTAAGATCGTTGACGAGGTCACCATCCTTGATTCTCCTGAACTTGATTTAAGAAATGAGATGCTCATGATCAACATCAATGATAAGGCTCCTGAATTTTCTTTGCACGATGAGAACGGCAAGGAATTCTCGCTGAAAGACTTGCGCGGCAAAGTAGTCGTGCTCTACTTCTATCCTCGCGCGGATACGCCCGGATGCACCATCCAGGCCTGCTCCTTCCGCGATACCTACAAACAGATTCAGAAAACCGGTGCCGTCCTCCTCGGTATCTCCCCCGACACACCCAAAGCCCAGAAGAAATTCCAGGATAAGTTCAAGTTGCCTTTTTCCCTGCTCGCCGATGCCGATAAAAAAGTCGCCGAAGCCTACGGCGTCGTCCAGGAAAAAAATATGTACGGCAAGAAAGTAATGGGTATCGCCCGGACCACTTTTGTCATCGGACCCGGCGGCAAAATCCAGCACATCTTCCCCAAAGTAAAGCCGGAAGGCCATGCCGTCGAGGTTTTGGCTTACCTGAAAGAATCCGCCAAGGGCGCCGCATAGCCTCAACTCGACTCGGAGTCTCGCACTCCCGGCTATAGAATGCGGGCAAGATGACGAGTCTTTTTGAAACCTGCGGGGAAGGACTTGTTCTTCGGCTCGTGTGAACCTTAGGAGAAATCATGCTCAATATCATCAAGGTCCTCTGCGTTTCTACAATCCTCACGGCCGCAGCCGCCAGCCCCGCAAGAGCTGGCGCCTCACCTTCCGACAACCACTCATCGCTAGTAATCGTCTTCCAGGACGGCCATCGACAAAACGTCGACATGGCCGACATTGCCCGCATCGATTTCAAGACCCCAGTCACCATCGTTTTCAAAGATGGACGCCAGCAAAATCTTCCCGCCACAGAAATCGCCCGCATCGAATTTGAAACCCTGGCTGGCACGGCCGGCCGGAACCGCTTTGTCGGCAAGTGGCAGGTCGGCGAAGGTAACGGCAGCAATTTCTATATCACCCTCGAGGCCGACGGACAGGCCAGAAAGTCGATTGGCTCAAGCCACGGCACCTGGACCATAGTGGCCGGCGAAGCCCGCATCGCCTGGGACGACGGCTGGCATGACGCCATACGTAAAGTGGGCTCCAGCTACGAGAAGCGCGCCTATGAACCCGGCAAGTCATTTGACGATGCCCCCTCAAACGTCACCGCCGCCCGAAATACCGAACCAAAACCGATCTAGCAGGAACTTTCGAAACGATTCCTTGGCCGCACAAACTCATCCCATCAATTTAGGATTTCGTCGCCATGGACATGCAGGAAAGCCCAGCCCGAGGAACCGCTATCCGCCCCCTGGATCGCAGCTTCTTTGGACGTAGTCCGCGACGCGTCGCTCGCGATCTTCTCGGCAAAGTTCTGATTCGCGACGTTAAGATTCGCGACGTTGAAGTTCGCCTCGCGGCCCGCATCGTTGAAGTCGAGGCTTACCTCGGAACCAAGGATCCCGCCGCTCACGCCGCCGCCGGCAACACAGCCCGCAATTCGGTCCTCTTCGGTCCTCCCGGCTTTGCCTACGTTTACTTCATCTACGGCAATCACTATTGCCTCAACGTATCCTGTGAACGCGAAGGCCAAGCGGGATCTGTTCTTTTCCGCGCTCTCGAACCTCTCCAGGGTCTTGAACAAATGGCGCGCTCCCGCGGAATCCCTTTGCCCGCCGCCCGCCATTTATCTCGACTTACCAGCGGCCCCGGACGCCTCGCCCAGGCCTTCGCCATCACCCGCTCTCGAGATAACGGACGCGACCTCACCTCTCCCGCCTCCGGCTTGTGGATCGGCGAAGACGGCTTTCGCGCACGAAGTATCCAAGTCACTCCCCGCATCGGCATTACCAAAGCAGCCGAGCAACGCCTGCGATTCGTCCTTTCTGGTAACTCATTCCTTTCACACCCGAGAATACTCCGCCCATAAAAATCCAGCCCGATTTGACAAGTGGGTGTACACTGTCGCTCGGGTTAGATATTCGCAAAACCGCGCCGGTAGCGGCTTCTAACTTTCCGGCTCGGATCTGATTCACGAAAAAGGTCACGGCTTCCTTCTCCTGCAACCGGTCATCTTACCGGGCAGCTTTTGCTATGCGCCGTTCCGCTGCAGTTCGCGCGTCAGTCTTCGCTCTGGCGGTTTTAGTCGTAACCGCGCCCGTGCTCTCGCGCGCCGTCGATACCGCCGTACTTCGCTCGGATGCCTCCCCTTCTCCTTCCAACATTGTCATTGGTTTCGTCGGCGGTTTTGTCAGTCATGACAACTCTCATCACGGCCCCGTGCAACTCGCAGAACGCATTCGCCAAGCCCTTCCCCCGAACACCTACGTCCGCGTTTTCGAAAACCGCCGCCGCAAGCGTGCCTACGATGCTGTCATCGCTCTTCTCGATTCCGATCGCGACGGCTCACTCTCCCCCGATGAAAAAACTCGTGCGCACATTATTTTGTTCGGCCACAGTTGGGGAGCATCCGCAGCCGTCCTTCTCGCTCGCGATCTGCGGCGCCAGGGTATACCTGTTTTATTGACCGTGCAGGTGGATAGTGTGGCTAAAGTGTGGCAGAACGACTCCATCATCCCCGACAACGTAGCCGAAGCCGTCAACTTCTATCAGACCCAGGGCATCATTCACGGCAGACGCCAGATCACCGCCGCTGATCCCGCCAGGACCGATATCCTAGGCAATTACTTGATGGACTACAAAAAAGACCCGGTCGAATGCCCCCACTATTCCTGGTTCGCCCATGTGGTCACCCCCGGTCACATGCAAAGCGAATGTGATCCTACTCTCTGGTCGAAGATCGAAAACCTGGTAGAGGAACGGCTCTCCCCGAAGCCTACCTCCGCAGCCGTAGCCCCCATCAATCCTCCGCACACATCCCGCTAAACAACTGATGCAAATGCGCTTCGTAGCTGCATATCCCGTTCATGCCGCGCCTCTAGGCGCCGGGTTTGTCCTCCACGCTACAGCAAAATATTATCGATTAGCCGCGTCGTTCCCACGAACGCCGCCACCGCCACCAGCGTTCCACTCTTAACTCTCTCCACTGAATCAAGGCTCTCCGGATCCACAATTTCAAAATAGTCGAGACGAACCGATTCTCCTCCTGCCACCTCCTCCCGCCCCGCAGCCATCAGTTTTTCGGCGTTGCCTTCCCCACCTTCCCACAGTTTTCTTACTCGCGTCAGCGATCGATACAATACCAGCGCTCGCTCGCGCTGTTGCACGTCGAGATAAGCGTTGCGTGAACTCATCGCCAGTCCATCTCGCTCCCGCACTATCGGACACGCCACAATCTCAACCGGAGAGTTCATGTCCCGCACCATCCGTCGGACGATCGCCACTTGCGCTGCGTCTTTCTGCCCAAAAAATGCAACGTCCGGCTCCACGATGTGAAATAGTTTTGCCACTACCGTGGTCACTCCGCGAAAATGTCCCGGCCGCGAACGCCCGTCCAGCTTGTCACTAAGCCCCTCGACCGTTACCCACGTCACCGCGCCCGCCGGATACATCTCCTCCACCGAAGGCGTGAACAGCAATTCCACCCCTTCGTTTTCCAGCAACTCCCGGTCGTGATCAAACATTCGCGGATACTTTCCCAGATCTTCCGTCGCTCCAAACTGCGTCGGATTTACAAAAATCGACACCGCAACCACATCGCAGTTATCCTTCGCGGCTCGCACCAGCGATAAGTGCCCTTGATGCAGCGCCCCCATGGTCGGCACAAATCCCAATCGCCTGCCGCTACGTCGCACCTCGCGGCACGCTGCACGCATGTCTTCGATGCTGTTCCAGATTTTCATTTCTTGGAATGTTTATCAGGAGGAAGGAATCCAATTGATGGCAACATGTGCGCTTTGCAATTCGCCTGCAACGATGCCCCGGTTCCGCCGCAGCGCAATCTTCTCCTGCTCGGAGCTTGTGGCCTTTGCATCCACCAAAATAGCGACCGCCCGCCCGTAAGGCCATGCCGAAACCGGCAACCGCGCTAGAGCCTGCAAAACCTCTTCCGGCTTCAAAATCTGTTCTTCGTTGGCCGCAACATCAGTCAACAGTCCCACCGACCCAGGACGAACCACGAGATACGGATTGCTCCAATGTTTGTTCCCCTGCAGCGCCGGAAACTTCGCCACATCCGCCGGAGCCACTCCCTGCAGCACAGCGATGGCGTCCGGTGGCGGCTCCGCTTTCTGCCGCGAGCAACCCGTCAACAACAGACACATTGCCAAACCGGACGCAAAACAGCCTCGCGGCACACCCAGGGCGCGTCCAGAAGAATTCACCGCACTACCATCGGAACGTCCGTCTTCACCGCCCAAACCAGGGCCACTACCCAGCCAATCACGCTCCAACCCAGAAAAAGGTTCAGCAGCAGAATCGCCGTGATATCTCGCTTGCTCCGGGCCAGAGCAATGATCGATGGCAGAAAATACATCACAAACCCAAAGCCGATAAAATGCAGAAAAAACGTTGGCAAGAGGGGAACCATGACTACCTCCAACAATCCTAGCGTAGCACTGCAGCCGCGGGTGTTTAAAGTCCGGGACTGCTGCGTGAGCTTAGAGTAGACCCGCTGCGACGCTTCTTATCGCTGCATCGCCCGTTTCCGCATCAACACCGTATCCAGCCCAGCCTTTGTCTCCTTGGGCAAATGATAGGACTCCTCGTCGGAGGGATACTGGAGCGATTTCACGTCAGCCCGAAATCCCCGAACCGCCTCGCCGATCAACCCAGCCGCATCGCCATAACGCCGCACAAACTTCGCCGGGACTCCAAACGTCAAATTGATGATGTCGTGGAAAACCAGCACCTGACCGTCGCACTCCGGACCAGCCCCAATCCCGATCGTCGGCGTCCCCACCTCTGCCGTAATCATTGCCGCTACTTCCCGCGGAATCCCTTCCAGCACAATGCACGTCACTCCTGCGCGGTCAAGCGCCACCGCATCGCGCATCAACTGCTCAATGCCATTAAGACTTTTCCCCTGCACCTTGTATCCGCCCATCACGTTCACCGACTGCGGCGTCAGCCCAATATGCCCCGCCACCGGAATTTCCGCATCGATAATCCGCCGAATCAGCTCCGCGCGCTTTTCCCCACCCTCAATCTTCACCACTTCGGCCCCACCTTCTTTCACAAAGCGCGTCGCATTACGCAGCGCATCATCGGCATCAATCTGATAAGACCCATAAGGCATGTCGGCCAGCAGCAGCGCATGCTTCACTCCGCGCCGCACCGCCTTCACGTGATGCAGCATCTCGTCAACCGTTACCGAAAGGGTGTTCTCGTATCCGAGCATCGTTTGCGCGAGCGAATCCCCCACCAGAATCATCTCGATTCCAGCCTCGTCCACCAGGCGCGCAGTGGCGTAGTCGTACGCCGTCAAGCAAGTAATCGGATCGTGTCGGAGTTTTCGTTCCCGCAGCGTAGCAGTGGTGATCTTCCGGCGGATCTCGTCCTGGCCAGGGATGCCGGGACGCCCGCCGATCGGCGTGACATTCATCTTATCCTCCAGTGCCCCTCCGCCGTGGCGGATAGAGCCTGTTAAGCATCTTCGTGGATGCTACGGACATTGTAGCGGCAAACGGGTCGTTCGTCGATAGTTCTTTGCCCTCCGCTTTTCCGACAGCAGTTACCTCTTCCTTGCCAGTAAGATACTTTACAATCGTCTTACTTACTGGTAAGATTCCTTCATGGCAAGCTATCGAACCGTGATCAGCTCGAAGGGCCAAGTGGTAATTCCCGCTGAACTGCGCGAGCAATTCGGGTTGCAAAAAGGCACTCCTGCCACCTGGAGTGAAGAGAAAGGACGGCTCGTGCTGACTCCGCTTACCGCCCTGCGCCTGCGCGAAATCAGGGGATTTCTGAAGCCCGCTTCCGGTGAGCCTTCGGCTTTCGAAGGGTTGTTTGAAGAGCGGGGGCGGGAACGCAGGCGAGGAAAATAATGGCCCGAATCTCGCGCGAGGGCACCCGTCGGTACGTCCTCGACGCTAACGCGTTGGTCGGTTTGTTCGAAGATCGTAAAGGGGTCGCGGAAAGAGTTGAACGCCTGCTCGGCGATGCCCTGCTCACTGATACTCCGCTCCTAATGTCCGCCGTCAATTGGGGAGAAGTGTTCTACACGGAGTGGAGGTACCGCGGCGAAGCAAAGGCTCGTCAAGCCGAGGAGAAGCTGCTCGAGATGCCCATCGCCGTCATAAGCGTAGACCGGGAAAGGGCTACTCGCGCCGGAGCGTTGAAGCAAAAACACGGCCTAGGCTACGCCGACGCCTTCGCAGCGGAACTGGCTATCGAACGCGGCGCATGGCTGGTCACCGCCGACCCGGAGTTCTCGAAGGTTGGACAAGCGCTCTCCATCTATTCTCTGCCGCGATACGAAAAGTGATCTCCGACCGAGATCAGCCTCCCGGATCCTCCTCCAACACCCAGGGTACCTCCGCGGAGAATTCGATTGCGGCCACTCGCTTGCCAAAGGAAGCAGGCGGCTTAGGAAAAGACGGTTGAAACCAGTACTGGAAATCGCCAGCTTGAACTAGTCTCTCCCCCTTCTCAATCAACTCGCCCACGAAGTAGAACCAACCTCCTGTTGGACGCATTCTGCGCTCATCGGCCCCGCCTGCATCGTAGACTTCTCCTTCTTTCTTGGGATCAATTCCGACTTGGGCGAGGAGGGCTCGAAAAGCTTGCGGATATACCGTAGCTCGTTGTGCTGCGAAGTTACGACAATAAACACATTTACAGCGATCCGCATCGCCAGACAGAAGGTTGCTGTATGCCGCTGCTGTCGCTTCGCGGTCGTAGCGAATAAGCTGGTCGCCGAGGCGAAGCTCCTCCATAAGACACTCACATCGAAGCTACCCGACGAGCCGACGAGCGCCCAACGCCCCCCTACGCCCCCACCGCCTCCTGCCCACCCAGCGGCAAAAAGTATTGTGTCCCCTTGATTGGCTCCGTCACCTTGCGCAGCAGTTCCTGCAAATCTTCATTCCGATCCACAAAATCAATGTCAGACGTATTCACGATCAACAGGTCCGACGACGTGTAGTGAAAAAAGAAGTGCTCATAAGCCTTCACCACTTCTTCCAGATACTCATCGCTAACCGCCCGCTCGCCCGGCGCATTCTTCTTCTTTAGCCGCTTCTTCAAAACCTCCGGCGTCGCCTGCAGATAAATCACCAGGTCCGGCGTCGGGAGCTTCTCCCGAAAGTGGTTGTAATAGCGGTTATAAGTATCCAGTTCCTGATCGGTTAGATTCAGACACGCAAATAATTTATCTTTCTCGATGATGTAATCAGCGACCACGACTTTCTGCGAGCCTCCGCCCAGATCGAGCGCCTGCAACTGCTCAAACCGTCGAACCAGAAACGCGAACTGCGCCTGAAACGCCGCCCCCTGTTCCCCCTCGTAAAATGCGCCAAGAAATGGATTCGACTCCGGCTCCATCACTCGCTGCGCATTCAGGCGCTCCGCCAGAATCCGCGCCAGCGTGCTCTTGCCCACTCGGATGGGCCCTTCCACTGCAATGTAACGCGGCAGCTCGAAAAGATTCGCCATGGCCTCGCAATATTTCCGGAACTGGCAGGATATCTCGGATACCGCCCACTGGCAATTGCGGGAAGAGTTAACAGAAGAAAATTGAGCAATTGTGAAATTGTGCGATTGCGCAATTTCATTCCGGGCTCACGTGGCTACCGCCGCCTCGGCTGTCCCGGCAGAGCAAGGCTCGCCGGCGCGCACTCAACACTCGCGATCTTAAAGGCGCGGCAAGAGAACAAGTTCAATCGCCAAATCACCCAATCACCCAATACAATACAATCCCCTCATGCTCGCCCTGGCCTTAACCACCGCCGCATCCATCGCGGCCGCCGCGACGGCGGGCTACCAGTCCATGGCCCCAACCGGCCAATGGTTCGGAAAAACCTTCACCGGCCTCCCGCACGGCTCCCGCCAACTCGCCCTTACCTACGACGACGGTCCCAACGACCCGCACACTTTACGCCTGCTCGAAGTGCTCGCCAAACATAACGTCCTTGCAACTTTTTTCCTGATCGGACGCTACGTCGAACAACGCCCTGACCTCGCTCGCGAAATCGTCCAAGCCGGCCACACCGTCGGCAACCACACCTTCACCCATCCCCTCCTCATCCTCCAAAGTGAACCCGAAATCAGACGGCAGCTCACTCGATGCAAAGCCGCCCTGCAAGACGCGGTCGGCCAACACTCCAATCTCTTCCGTCCGCCCTTCGGTGGACGCCGCCCCGCCGTTCTCCACATTGCTCGGGAGATAGGCTTGCAACCCGTAATGTGGAATGTAACCGGATACGACTGGAACGCCCCACCCGCCGCCGCAATCGAGCGCAAGGTCGCCAGCCACATTCGCGGGGGCAACGTAATCCTCCTCCACGATGGCGGCCACAAACAGCTGGGCTCAGACCGCTCCCAAACCGTGATCGCCACCGATCACCTGCTCACCCGTTACAAGTCTGAAGGATTTGAATTCGTGACCATCCCGAAAATGATGGCCGAGTCAGCAACCCGCCGTCAGCCATCAACAAAATAGGTCGTGTTGGATTTTCTCTGTGTCTCTGTGGTGAAATCGGTCTTATCCCTTCACCGCCGCAAACGCTCCCTTCGCCGCCGCCACCGTCCGCTGCACATCTTCTCCCGTATGCGTCGCCCCCAAAAACGCTGCCTCGTACTGCGACGGTGGCAAGTAAACTCCTGCGTCCAGCATCGCCCGGAAGAACTTCCCGAACGCCTTTGTATCCGACTTCGACGCCGATTCCCAATCCCTTACCGGCCCCTCCGTGAAGAACCACGTAAACATCGAGCCCACGCGGTTGTGGCACAGCGCTACCCCAACCTCTTTCGCAGCTGCGGCCACGCCATCCACCAACTCGCCACTCAACTTATCGATCCGTGAATAAATCTCCTGCTTATGCTCGCTCAGATGCTTTAACATCGCGCATCCCGCTGCCATCGCCAGCGGATTTCCCGATAGCGTCCCCGCCTGGTACATCGGCCCCAACGGCGCCACCAGATTCATAATCTCGCTCGGCCCTCCATACGCCCCCACCGGCAACCCTCCACCAATAATCTTCCCCATAGTCGTCAAATCAGGACGAATGTTGTAGAGCTCTTGCGCTCCGCCAAACGCCACCCGAAATCCCGTCATGACTTCGTCGAAAATCAGTACGGATTTTTCCCGCTCCGTGATCAATCGCAGCGCCACCAGATAGTCGTCCGCCGCAGGAACACACCCCATGTTCCCCACCACCGGCTCCACAATCACGCACGCAATCTGATGCTTAAACTTCTGGAACGCGTACTCCACAGCTTGTACATCATTGAACGGCAGCGCCAGCGTGAATTGCGTGAACTCCTCTGGAACCCCCGCCGACCCTGGGATTCCCAACGTCGCCACTCCCGACCCCGCTTTTACCAGCAGGGAGTCGGAATGCCCGTGATAGCACCCTTCGAATTTCACAATGTATTTGCGCTTGGTGTAGGCTCGCGCCAAACGAATGGCGGACATCGTCGCTTCTGTCCCAGAACTCACGAACCGAATTTTTTGCACGTGCGGAAACGCCGAGATCACCAACTCCGCCAGATCCGCTTCGGCCGGGGTGGACGCTCCAAAACTCGTCCCATTGCACGCCGCGCCCACGATCGCGTCCAGCACATCCGCCGCCGCGTGTCCCAAAATCAACGGCCCCCACGAGCTCACATAGTCGATGAATTCGTTTTCATCCGCGTCCCAAATCCGCGACCCCTTCCCCCGCACAATAAAGGGCGGATCTCCGCCCACCGAGCCAAATGCCCGCACCGGTGAGTTCACTCCCCCAGGAATCATGCTTTCCGCGCGCTGCTGCAAGCGGCGCGACTGCTCGACCTTTCGAGACGTTGTGGATGGCATCAGAGCTCCCCACGCGACAGAAGTGTAAACAGAGGATTGCGCGACCGATTACTATACCAGCGCCCCCCCCAAACGAATTAACCAGATATTCATCGCACCGCCATCGTTTTGCAACATCGCCCCGGTAACCTCAGGTCATCAATTGCCCTTCTAACCGGGAGGGTTTTAAGGACGGCTTCGGGGGCTCCGGGCTGTCCTTTTTTTATTTCCTTTCGCACTTCACTTCAAATAAGCCCGCACCAGCCCAATCAAATCCTCGCCCAACTCTTCTGGCGATTCCATTTCCTGATCAGGATTCATCATGTGCAGCCGTATGTGATCCTCCAGGATCTCTGCCATCAAGCCGTTCACCCCCCCGCGGATCGCAGCCAGCAACATCAAAATATCCGCGCATTCATCCCCTGCCGTCAGCGCCCGCTCTACCGCCGCGAACTGCCCGCGTATCCGCTTGATGCGAAACAACAGTTTCTGCTTCTCTTTTGAAATCGCCGGAATCTTATCTTGCATTTTTTCTTGCTTCCTTTTTAATTTTTTTCTTGCACTTACCCTAGGGGGGTATGCTATAAGAGTTTTGGCGGAAAATCCACAGCTTCCGCCGGGACCGAATTTAAGGACGTATGCACACAGAGTTTAGCCCAGAGCCTCCGAGTAGCGTCGGCGGCATTCCGGTGTAGAACTAGCGGTCAGGTATCCCGATAAGCTACATCTTGCCTATCGCCTCACCTCAGCTGCTTCTTCTGACCGACCACTGAAGACAGCGAGGGATCGAGGCTCGTGCCCCAAAGCACGCTCCTTCCTTGCGCAAAATCGAACGGCTCGAACGCGGAACAGCCCGTCCTGTGATTCTGCCCATCTTCTATCACGCGGTCGTTTTCGCTGGAACCTTCGTGGCGCCCCGCGCATTGAAAAGCGCTGGTGGCAACCGATTTTGCCGATGTTGAGATAGAAGCAAAAGGTGAAGATAAATGAGCAGGAGGACAAAGATATCCGCCCCGGAGGGGCGTCTGCTAATAACCCAGCGCGTTCAGCGTCGGATGAAGTGGGGAATTTGAGGCGTGTCCCCGACGGGCGCCTGAAGTTTCTCACACAGACTCTGAAAGCGTGGAATGAGCAAAGTCCTTATGAACTCTTTACCGCTTTCGTTTGCACTCTGACATCAAACTCAATGATTTAAAACTACAGAAAGGAGGATCAGACCAATGGCTTGCATCACGCTACTCGCACCATCCGTGGCGATGGCGACGACGCAGTTCACGCACGCAGTCCAATACGAAGTTGCCGCTCCGTGGCAGGAACAAAATACGGAACGTCAACCCCTGCGCATGAACTGGGTCGTGGTCACCGACAAAAACGGTAGCCGCAGCCTTCGCATGCATTGGACCGCAGCCAGGGACTGCTGAAGCGCTAGGCTCACGCTGTAACACTCCTGTAACCAGCCCTGCGTAGGCTCAGTGGATCGGCGAACCATCCGCCGGTTCTTGGGATGGTTCGCTGATTCGTTATTAATCATAGTTAACTACGAGTGGTACACTCTCATTAACCACTCCAAAAGGGGCAAATTAAACACTGGGGTGACAAACGTCACAACGCGTGGTGACATCAGCCATAGAGCCACTTTTCGCATTTCGCATAACTTGTAATTATGGAATTGAAATTCATTTTCAATATGGCCTTGGCTTTAACCTCGCTACAATCTGAGAGCGAAACGGCCACGAAAGCCGCCTCCACGGCACTTCTGCGCCTCTTCTGCGCAAGCATGACCCTGCTCCTGGTGCTCTCGTCTTTTGTTCCGCCGGCGTTTGCTCAAGACTCCGACGCCCCTCCAGCGCCCAAGCCCAATGCCGCATCGCATCCCGACCCCGCCACCCCAATGGATCCTGCGCCCGACGACTCCGCCGAATCCATGTTTCCTCACTTCAAGAACTCACGTTACTGGCTCACCGGTCAGGCAAATTTCATCTTCCAGACTCATCCTCCTTTTTCCGCCGACTACACCGGCCAGAACAGCCTCAGTCCCAACTACGAGAAAGCCACGTCGCGCGTTCTGACGCTTTACACCGGCATCCGCCTCAACAATTCCACCGAAATTCTCGTCGACATCGAAGAGGCCGGAGGAGCCGCTCTCAGCACCGGCCTCGGCCTCGCCGGCAACACTGATCTCGACATCGTACGCAATCCTTCGCTGAGCAAAGCTCCTTATGTGGGCCGCGCCATGATTCACAAAGTCTTCGCCCTGAGCAAAGATAAAGTCGAAAACACGCGCAGCTATCTCTCCCTCTTCGACGAGCTCCCGCGCCGCCGCCTCGAAATCCGCTTCGGCAAATTCAGCTTGCCGGATTTCTTTGACGTCAATTCCGTCGGCTCTGACACTCACCTGCAATTTATCAACTGGACCACCGACAACAACGGAGCCTACGACTACGCCGCCGACACCCGCGGCTACACCGTCGGTGCTACCGCCGATTTCGAAGACCGCAACTGGGGATTTCGCTTCGCCGAAGCCCTCATGCCAACGGTCGCAAACGGCATCAATCTCGTATACCGGCCGTGGCAGGTCCATGCAGAAAATTTCGAATTTGAATTACGTCACGGTGTGATTCCGAAAAAGGCGGGAGTCGTTCGTCTATTGACTTACACCAACTACGCCAACATGGGCATCTATCGCGACGCCGTTGCTCAGTTTGAAAATCATTCCGCCCCTCAGCCCGAAGCAGTCCCCGAGATCACCAACCATCCCTGGCACATCACTCGTAAATACGGATTCGGTATCAACCTCGAGCAAAATGTCTCCCGCTACCTCACCGCTTTCGCCCGTTTCGGCTGGGATAACGGTAAGACCGAATCCTTCGCCTACACCGAGGTTGACCAAACTCTCTCCGAGGGCCTGGGCGCGAACGGCGCATGGTGGCATCGCAAGCAGGACCGCGCCGGACTCGCCTTCATTTCCAACGCTATCAAGAAGGATCACCAGACCTACCTCGCCGATGGCGGCCTCGGGTTTCTTCTCGGGGATGGCAAACTTAACTACGGTCGCGAAAATATTCTTGAGACCTATTACACTGTCCACGTCTGGCGCGGCATTTATCTCGCCCCCGGCCTCCAACACATCAATAACCCGGGCTACAATCGCGACCGAGGTCCCGTCCTAGTCCCCTCCTTCCGCGCCCACGTCGAGTTCTAGTCAAGTCTGAAAGACTCTGCTGAAACTCTCGATCCTGGGATGGAGTGATGTTGGGTTTTGAGCCGACTCCGGGATTTGCACAGGGCGCGGCACTTGCAGACCGCGAGACGTGTGCACCGTGAGATTTGGGCAGTCCCGGATCGAGTGATCGAACAGCCGCAACGGGTTTGCGGTGGCGCAGCGGTTTGGGGTGGCGCAGCGCTTCAGCGCTGCGTTAACTCGTCCTCCCATCACCGCGGGCTTTAGCCCCCGAGGTACTTGCTTGAGATGCCCTTAATTCACCACTTGCACACCCTTCCAAAACGCCACATACCCCTTAATCTGCTTCGCTGCATCCTTCGGCTCAGGATAAAACCACGCCGCCCCCGCGTTCCGTTTTCCCTTCACTTCCAGATCGTAATAACTCGCCGTACCCTTCCACGGACACACCGTATGCGCCTCACTCGTCTTGAAATATTCCTTATGAATCGCATCCGGAGGAAAATACTGATTTCCTTCCACCTCTACCGTTGCACCGCTCTCGGCCAGTACCGCGCCTTCCCACATTGCTTTTGCCATAATGCCCATATAGATTCCTATCAGGCTTGGCAGTTTCAAAACGTTATTGGGAGCAACATGCCAGAAGCGATGACAGGCACGCGATTCAATGGACATTCCATGGTCGGCGCTCTGCAGCGAGTCATGGTGTGTTCGCCTCGAACCGCGGGCTGGAACCGGCCGGAGCGCTTTCGTCGTTGGGAAGAGTTAGGTTTCCAACATGTGCCTGACTTCGCAATCGCTCAATCGCAGCATGAAGCGTTTTGCCGCGAATTGGCAGGTGCCCGGGCGGAGGTGGTGGAACTCCCGACTGGCTCTGATCTTTCCCTGGACGCCGTCTACACTCATGATGCTTCGCTGGCTTCTGACTACGGTCTCGTCGTGATGCGTCCGGGAAAGGCAAGCCGCATTAGCGAAGGCCCGCACCATGGCTCGTACTGCGAGACTCTGGACATCCCGACGCTCGGCGCAATCGCTTCTCCAGGCACGACTGAAGCCGGAGATATTCTTTGGCTCGATTCCAAAACGTTGCTTATCGGCCACGGATACCGCACTAATTATGCCGGCATCCAGCAAATGCGCGATCTGCTCTCTCCCAAGGGCGTGAAAGTGCTATCCGCGCCTCTGCCGTATGGTCCTGGGCCGTCTGCTTGTTTGCACTTGATGTCGCTGATCAGCCTTCTGGACGAGCATACTGCGCTGGTCGATCTTCCATGGCTCGCAGTCGAGACTGTCGAACTACTCAAGTCTCGAGGATTCCGTTTCGTCGAAATGGACTCGTCGGAGCGCGACTCGCTCGCTTGCAACGTTCTGGCTCTCGGCAACAACCGTCTCCTCGCCATCGAAGAAAATCACAACACCAACGCCCGCCTGCGCCACGCCGGATTCGATCTCCGCACCTTCCCCGGCAGCGAACTCTGCATCAACGGCAGCGGCGGTCCTACCTGCCTAACCCGTCCACTCCTAAGGGGGTAAGCAAGGATCATGGGATAACCCGAACTATGTGGGAACGGGCGCCTTCGCCCGTTCCGCCGAGCAGAGCGAGGCGCCCGCCACCACAAACCTCGATGAAGTCCGCCGCCCTCGCCTCCCGCTCCTGCTAAAATATTTCTGCATGCTTCTCCCTTTCGTCCGCGAACTCTTCACGGACGTAGAAAAGCTCCCCGCCTTCACGCGTGTTGCCTCCCACCTCAAGGAGGGCACGGGGCGCATTCGTGTCTCCGGACTCACCCCCACCGCGAAAGCCTTGCTGCTCGTGCTCTTTCAGCGCGCCGCCCAACGTCCACTCATCTTTGTCGTCAACGATAACCGCGCCGTCGAAGACTTCCTCCCCGTCCTCCGCGGATTCTGTGAACTCACCTCCGCCTGCGATCCCGAATCCATCGTCTCCCTGCCCGCGCGCGACGTCCTTCCCTTCCAGAATCTCTCGCCACACCCGGAACTCCAGGAAGAACGCGCCACCGCTTTGTGGAAGATCGCGACCGGCTCTGCCTCAATCGTCGTTTCGCCGGTCGCCGCTACCGCCATCCGCCTCCGCTCCAGC